>OIPA01000002.1_pt1 | contig 293757 bp, 218 predicted proteins | sample 1585781 | NCBI WGS metagenome assembly OIPA01 (sample SAMN02674599, study PRJEB24791) | human gut metagenome, SKBSTL023 | isolation source: stool | host: Homo sapiens | place: USA
GGCGGTGACGAATGCCCGAAAGTGCGTTGGAAGAGTTGTCCGAAATGCCAGGCGCGCATCAAGGCGGAAGGCATCAAAGGAGACAGCAAGCATACGGCCGAAGAATACCTGCAAAGCTATGTCATTTCACGCATGGAGAAATTCGTTGAAAGCAAAGGACGCCATATCATCGGTTGGGACGAAATCCTGGAAGGCGGACTGGCCCCGAATGCTACGGTGATGAGCTGGCGCGGCGTAGACGGAGGTATTGAAGCAGCCAAACAGAAACACAATGTAATCATGACACCTAACTCTTACCTGTATTTCGACTACTACCAGTCTACCGACACGGAACACGACCCGCTTGCCATCGGTGGTTACCTGCCGTTGGAACGCGTCTACTCGTTCGAACCGACTGCCGGAATCCCGGAAGAGTACCAGAAATATGTAACGGGAGTACAAGCAAATCTGTGGACAGAATATATTCCGACATTCAGTCAAGTCGAATATATGGTATTGCCGCGTATGGACGCATTGGCAGAAGTACAATGGACAAACGCCCCGAAAGATTTCAAGGCGTTCCTGCCGCGTTTGGTCCGCATGACCGAACTTTACGACCGCTTGGGTTACAACTACGCCAAACATATCTTCGACATTCGCGCCTCCTTCGCTACCGATGGTGACAAAGGTGAAATCGTCGTGACACTCGAAACCGAAGGTTCCGCCGATATCCATTATACACTCGACGGCAGCGAACCGACGGCAACCAGCCCGAAATACGAAGCACCTCTCCGCATCAAGCAAAATACAGAAGTAAAAGCCGTAGCTGTCCGCCCGACGGGAAACAGCCGCATCTTCTCCGAAAAGATCGACTTCAACAAGGCAACGGCCAAGCCGGTCACATTGAAAGTAGCCCCCAGCAGAGGGTATGACTTCAACGGTGGTCCGGAACTGACTGACGGTCTGAGCGGCAACGACAACTACAAAACCGGACGCTGGCTCGGCTTCCAAGGCAAGGACTTAGATGCCGTTATCGACCTGAAAGAGCCAACCGAATTCAGCAAAGTTTCTTTCAACACGAATGTTGTGAAAGGAGACTGGATCATGGGCGCGGCAGGCGTTACCGTAAAGGTATCGGACGATGGACAGAACTTCAAGGAGATAGCATCCAAGACAATCCCGTCTTTAGGCAAAGACGACAAAGACGGCCTTTATCCGCAGGAAATCTCCTTCGACCCGGTAAAAGCCCGCTATGTCGAAGTCATCATCAAGAGTGACAAACTCCCGACATGGCACGGAGGTGCAGGTAATCCGGCGTTCTTGTTTGTGGACGAAATTAATCTGCAATAAGTAAATATTTAGGCACAGATTACACGGATTTCACGGATTCTCTTTCTCATCTCCGTGTAATTCGTGAAATCCGTGCCTAAAAAATATAAAGAAGTTTTGCTATTCTAACATATTCCCCCATGAAAAGAGACATACTTATCCTTTCTGCCCTTTGTACCTGTTGCAACCTTTTTGCCGAAGAGATCACAGTCAAGCATCTCAGGTATGCAGGTCCTTATGAAATAAAAGGCCCGTTCATCGTCGACAGCCTTGACGTGAACAGTAAGAAATTTACAGATGCCGAGTTATTAAAAACCGCCATCCCCTTCAACAATGTCCGGGAAAGCAACCGGACACTGGATGCCGCCACTACAGCCGGACAAAGCAGAAACAGCTCCGTCAGCCTCGCCTCCTTCTATCTGAACAGCGACCGCTATACGGACGGGACTCTTCAGATCAGCGGACCGGGGCATTACGAAGTATATATCGACAACGAGAAACAGACCCCCGCCAACGGCGAGCTCAAGCTCACACTCGAACCCCGCCGCTACGAAGTCGTAATCAAATATCTTACAGCCCCGGACGAAACGAACCACATTCCGAAAGTCACCTTCAAGACGGACAGCAAAGCCGTTGTCACGGCGACAACCGATCCAGAGAAGCGTTACACCTTGAGCGATGTCTTCGACGGTACACGATTTCGCTCCGTCAGCCTCTCCCCCAACGGCAAATACCTGCTGACCGCCTACCAGACGACTTATCCCGGTGGCGATACCGAATCCTTCCAGCAAGTGACCGACCGGGCCACAGGGCAGGTTTTAATGGAAAGCAACAACCATCATTATAGCTGGATGCCCCGCAGCAACCGTCTTTACTATACCCGCAAAGGCATGCAGGGAAAGGAACTTGTCACGATCGACCCTGCAACCCAAGCAGAGGAAGTCCTTGCCCACAACCTTCCCGACGGTTGGTTCAACTTTGCCCCAACAGAGGATTTCCTGCTGTTCAACATCACCGAGGAAGGACCGAAGAAAGGGGAAGACCTTCAGGAAATCCTTGTGCCTGACGACCGCCAGCCGGGATGGCGTACCCGTTCATTCATCCATAAGTACGACCTGGCAACCGGTGTGTTCCAACGCCTTACCTACGGGCACACTTCAACTTCCATCAACGACATTTCCGACGACGGTCGCTACCTGCTCTTCACTTGCAGCGAACGGGAGCTGACGAAACGTCCGTTTTCGACTACTTTACTCTATCGGATGGATCTGCAAACATTGGAGACGGAACTCCTTTTGAAAGATCCGTTCATCAGCTATGCACAATTCTCGCCCGACGGCAAGATGCTGGCAATTGCCGCATCTGGGGAGGCTTTCAATAAAATAGGGCTGAAGATAGCACCGGGGCAGACTTCCAATATGGCCGACGGACAACTCTTCCTTTACGATCCGGCAAGCAAACAGGCAAATCCTGTCACCAAAGATTTCAATCCATCGGTTCAGAACTTCGTTTGGAACAAAGGTGATAAACAGATCTACCTGCAGGGAGAAGATAAGGATTGCGTACGCCTGTACGTCTTGAATCCGTCAACCGGGAAAATCCTCCCCATCCCATTAAAAGAGGATATCCTCTCGGATTTTACGATTGCCGAAACAACACCCGAACTGGTTTATTTCGGCGAAAGCGCCTCCAACTCGCAACGCCTTTACTCCATCAACCTGAAAAAGAATACCTCCGTCTGCCTGAAAGACCTCTCTGCCGGTATTCTGAAAGACGTCATCCTCGGCGAAGTGCACGACTGGAATTTCCGGGCAGCTGCCGGCGACACGATCTACGGTCGTTATTACCTGCCGCCCCATTTCGATCCCAACAAGAAATATCCGCTGATCGTGAACTACTACGGGGGAACCAGTCCAACGGAACGTTCACTCGAAAACCGATATCCGTCGCATGTATATGCGGCATTGGGCTACATCGTCTATATCATCCAGCCCAGCGGGGCAACCGGCTTCGGCCAGGAGTTCTCCGCCCGCCACGTGAATGCATGGGGACTGCGTACGGGAGACGAGATTATTGAAGGAACAAAGAAATTCTGTGCCGAACACAACTTTGTCGACACTAAAAAGATCGGTTGCATAGGGGCTTCTTATGGAGGCTTCATAACACAATACCTGCAAACGAAAACAGATATCTTTGCCGCCGCCATCTCCCATGCCGGAATCAGCGACATCACCAGCTATTGGGGCGAAGGTTACTGGGGATATTCCTATAGTGCTTTGGCAAGCGCGAACAGCTATCCCTGGAACGCACGGGATATGTACACGTTGCAAAGCCCGCTATTCAATGCCGACAAGATCAACACTCCGATTCTTTTCCTGCATGGCACTGTCGACACGAACGTCCCGGTAGGTGAAAGCATCCAGATGTTTACAGCCCTGAAACTGTTAGGCAAACCTACGGCCTTCGTACAAGTAGTAGGACAAAACCACCAGATACTGGACTATAAGAAGCGTGCCGAATGGAACAAAACCATCTACGCTTGGTTCGCCAAATGGCTCAAGGACCAACCGGAATGGTGGAATGCCATGTATCCGGAGAAGGCTTTGTAAAAAAGTTGGAAACACTCTTAACATCCACCCTAGACCAATACACGTGCGTAGAGACTGATTATAAACAAAGCCCCGAAGACGAAACCGTCTCCGGGGCTTGTTTTTTATCTGCCTTACACCTTCGCAGGCTTACGGCAGAATGAACTTTATTTCAATACTTTAGTATTATTAATATTAAACCGCTTGTTCGCCTGTCACAGGGTAATTACCGTTTTCACGGCACGCGGCCAAACATTTTAGAATTATTTGATTATAAATTACTATATAGAGGGAGTGGCAGCGGCCACTCCAAACTATTCCTCTATTCTTATTTTACGATTGCCTTTACAGCCTCTTCACCTTCAACAGCTACTACGACTACGCCCTGAGGAGCAGCGATCACAGCGTTGTCGGATGTCAGAACCTGAGTGGCAATTGTCTGCCCTAAGATGTTACTTACAACAACCTTCTTGCCTGCAGCGTTAGCGATCGTTACATTGCCTTCGCCTGCGATCACTGTCACTTCAGAAGTTGTGATTTCGTCGTTGGCTGTAGCACCACCTTCTGCTACGTCAGCGTTGAATACATCACCCTGGATAGCATCTTCAAAATCTTCAGCAACGATTACAGGAACACCATTTTGGATCTTGATCCAACCACCATTTGTCAGCGGACGAACATCACCATCAAATGCAGTCTTCTTACCCCAAGATTCAGACTCGATCAAGAAGTCTTGTTCTTCATTGTCATTGATCAAGCGGAAAGAGAACTTAGCAGCGTTGTGCTTGTTTTCTGCAATTGTTACTTGTTTGCCATCAACGAACAGATTCGTGTAAGCACCTTCACCCGGAAGAACATTTTTGTCCTTAACTGCATATCCTTTCAAGAATGCCAGACGAGTGTACTTGCCTTCCCAATCATACTTCTTATATTTGTTATCGATTTTCAAGTTAACCAAGAAATCACCGAATACAGTATCCGGAACGACTTTCGTATGAGGACATTTCAAAGAATCGGCCAATGATTCGTGGTCTTCACCGCAGAAGTCGATTGAACCTTTTTGTTCTTTAACATTACGTGCAATGAAATATTGAGGCATCAATACTCCGGATTCAGTTGTCGGGATTACTGTCATTTCAGCAGCTGTTTCGGCATTGTCACCCTTGCCTTCCACATTTAGGAATGTCATACCGTCTTTCGGAGCAGCGGCATACAAATATTCTTTTTCTGTAGAAGCTGTACGATAGAATTTAACCATGTTCTTTTCGCTCAATTCTTCTTCTGTAAACTCACGATAGAAGTTTGTCTTCAATGGATTCAAAGCGAATGCAGAAGTTCTGGTTTCACCCGTAATGTCTTCAGCTTTGATCAGACCTGTCGCATCAACCACACCGGCTTTCTTATCACCCGAAATCAGGGCATAATAGTGAGTTCCGTCTACGTCGTTCACTTCTTTCAAATAGAAAATATTTGCCCATGCTTTTTCAGATACTACCAGCATTTCAGTACCACCGACATTTGAAATCTGGAGATACTTATGATTCATACTCAACTTGTCAGGATCGTTTACACGAAGAATATAAGCACCACGTCTCAATGTATCTTTTTCGTAAGGAATACCATACTTGTCGATGAAGATCGGTTCCAACTCAAATTTAGTAGCAGCCTCTGTACTTACCGCCAATACACTATCATTCTTGGCAATGGCATCACTGCCTACAACGACATTCATATCACCGGAAACACTCAGATAGCTCAATGTAAACAAGTCTCTTGCTTCAGGTTTAGCTCTGAAATAACCTTCTTCGTTTGAAGTAGCCGGAACCAGGACGTATTCGTTATCAATCTGACGACCTTGATACCAGTAAGTGATCGAAACGATTGTCTTACCGTCTTTGTCCATCACTTTGTAAGCGTAGTTGTTCAAGATTTCACCAGTTTCCTGATTATAGATGTCGGGATATCCTCCAAAGTCTGTCGGTTCTACATCAACATACCATTTTGCAGCCGGCATGTGTTCGAAGTCCATCTTACCCTGGTCAGCCGGAACAATCTTCGTCAGATTACCATCCAAGTCAAGCATCAGACGTGCATCATTTTCCTGAGCGTTCTTGCTGTTGATGACATCCATGAAATACAAACCTTTCTGAACATTCGTCGGATGAGAAGCCGGAGTGATGTTCAAACCGATACGGTCATTGATTGTATAGAAGTCCGTGCCTTTCAGGTTTTCAGAAGAACCGATAGTAGCTTCACGACGTCCGCCACCTAAAACAGCGATCTTAACCAAGTTCTGTTCGTAACCAGGAACAACGGATGCTCTCAATGTGATTTCGTCATCTGTGCGATCAGCCCAATATTTTGTCAAGACATCGATATTCTTCTGGTTGAAACCGTCAGCTTCGATATGCAGCGAATCTTGAGTCGGCCAGTACAAGAAACGGAAGTTGAAACGACCGTTTACATCACGGGCAGCAACCTGTGCATACGGATTTGTTGTCGTAAAGTCCGTATTGTGCTCTCTTACAGCAAATGCCAAGTGCTGGTTGCCAGATACTTCGTTTTCGAGATAAGCAGTATCGACCATCAAATATGTTTCTTCACCCTTTGCATTCTTTCCAGCGGCAAGAGACATCCAGTACGGAGATTTGAATGCATTCAGTCTTTCATAAATCGCATATAATCCTTGATAAGTACGAGCTGCTTGTGCTGTAGCCATTTCAGCTTTCACCCATTTATGCCAATGATAAAGAACATCTTCTTTATCAAATTTCAAGTCTGCACTTAATGCTACTATTCTCTCGATGGATAACTGACACTGCTCATTCAAAGTATCTTTCTGTTTTTCAAGATCAGCAATAGTCGTCTCTATTCCTGCTTTTTCAGTTTCTAATTTTTCTTGAAGAGCAAGATAATCTTTATTTAATTCATCAGAATGGATCAAGTCATTCTTATGGCTTACATACTTTATATTTGCTTCATTTAGGATATTTTTAGCGACCTCTAAAGCTTCTTTTAAATCAATCTCCTTCTTAAGAAGATTATTTAGCTGTGTAGTAAGTGTATCCAGATAGTTCTCCTTCTCCGTTAGCAAAGCACTTGCCTTGGAGTAGGCAGGCCCCATGACATCGGAAATATAACTATTCAAATAAGCAGTACAATTTTTCACAAGACCGGAGACACCCTGTTCTTGCAAATAGTCATAAAAACCACTCGTAAACTCCTTGAAAAGCTCCAAATCGGACTCATTATCAATCCCTACAGCGGAAACCATTTGATTCCAATTAGGATGAGAAGTCTCACTTGGTTGTAAGTTATGAATCGCAAAGTTAAACTGATCCATAACAGAGAGGAAGTCAGAAGCTATTTCGTTCTTGCGTAAAGCCTTATTTTTTTTAACTGCAGCTTCCTCCCATTCGCTTATCGCACCAGGAATTTCTTGATTTACATTGCTGATTTCTCCTGCAATTTCATCAACGCTTTCTTGTGCGTCTTCTACATCTCTTTGAGCATTAACCTTCGCCTCTAATAAGAGCGCAAGTTCTTTTTTAAGATCGTCATTGATATTTGCATTACTTTGTAAGGCCTCCTCTATTCCTGTCAAACGTTCGTTGATATATTTAAGATCATTACGTTCTTTTGCCAACGGTACAGTAACAGCTTGTAACTGTTTTACAAGGTCATTATACTTTTTTTCTTCATCTTGCAACATTTCGGCTGTTTCCGTGTAATCTGCTTTCTGATCCTTTAAAGCATCAAGAGCATCATCCTGAAATTTCAACATTTCCAGATAAACTTGATAAGCTTTATCAGCATTAGCTAAAGCATCATCTACCTCACCAAAAGATAAAGTATTCCGCCCTTGCGGGTCTACAGCTTTATAAGCTTTCTTATCCCATAAATTAGGTTCTGTTGCTCCTTTTGCAAAATGGAACATGGTAGAATCTTCTTCTTGGGTCTGCAACATGGCATTCAAATCAAGCTGGTTCAACCATACCGGACCTGCAACATATGGTTTGATTTGCAAACTGCTAACTTTGCCTGCAACTTCTTTAGTCGCATATTTTACGGCTGCAACCTTATTGTCATCCAAAGCGATCAGTGTCATCACCGAGTCAGGAGTGATATAAGATTCCGGAGTTCTTGCGATCTGCAAGTCACGTCCTTCCTCACTTCTCATCCAAGACCATGCAACAGCGTTACCACCTAAATTGGATACACTGAGTCCGGAAGTTTTCAATAAATCCTGTGCTTTAGCCGGATCAAAAGAAATCGGATAGTTGTAAGCCAAGTTTACAAATTTGAATGCAATACCATTCTCATTGTTTGACTTCTCACGTTTTACAGTCCACAATGATTCCCCAATAGTAGCTTCAGGGTAAGGAACAAATGCCAACTGATAGACATAACCTTGACGACCGTCGCTTACCTTCTTCATTACCAAGACACGATAACCGTCCGAGAGCTGATAAACTCTACCGTCAGTCACTTTGTCTACAGTTTCAAACAAAGAAGGAGCACTTGATTTGCTGTAATTTGCAACACCTTGTGCAGAAACTGTTCCGACAGTCGTTGCCAGCAATAAGCTGGCCACAAGTGTAGAAAACTTTTTGTTCATAACTTAATTAATTAGTTAGTAAATAATGTATTAAGAATAATTTCTTCCTTTATATATAATGTACGCAAGGCTATCTGTTAACTTTTGTACTTTGATAGCAAATACGTACGTTTTTTTTAGTCATTTTTGGGGAGTTTGTCAGCTAAAGTTGGTTTTTCGTACAGACTAAGCTATCTAATTGATAAGAAAGGATATAGAAAAAGGAAAAAACTTTAAGAAAAGAATTGCAGGTTTAAAAAGTATGCGTATTTTTGTGACGAATTAAAACGTACGTTTTTTTTAGTCATTTTGTTTTTGACTTCTATCCTTTTTATTCCCAATAAGTTACAAGTAAAAAACAGGCGACTTTCACTCCTTAGAAACGGGCTTTTTTACCATTTTCCACAAACAGATATATCATTCTTATTTATAATCACTTATAGACTTTTTCTCAAGTAATACTACAAGTTACAAACTGCCATTTTGAGAAGAAGGCAGGGAAAATGGAGTAAAAACGGCTATAAAATAGGTAAAACCGGGTGGTTTTTATTGTCCGGCAAGGCACTTTTGTTGCCAGACACCCCCATGTTGCCCCCTTTTACACCCGGATGTACCGGCTCTCTACACCCGGATGTTAAGGATGGCAACATGGGGGTGTTTACGGAATTATCTGCTTGTTTCTGCTAAAAAAAGAGAGGGCTTTTGTGGAATGAAGAACCGTATTTCGTCAATTTAACACCTATTGCATTCGTTTTTACATTTGTTTATTCGATTATTTTATATGCTTTTTCAAAGGTAAAAGAAGGTAATATATTGGTTTCCAATCATATGATAAAAACATCCTGTTAGAGGAGTGATAGAGGCAGTGATACAGGATGTTTTCCTCTATCACTCATCTAACGCTTGAATATTAATAGCTACAACCTTCGTAGTGATAGAGTGATAGAGGATTTGTAGAAACTTCGCATGGAGATCACAACCTTGGAAAATTTTGATGCGGTTGCCCTGTTGTGAAAGTCGGGGCTTTGTGCGTAAAAAAGAAAAGGTGTGCAATTTTGAACACACATTCGTGTAGTTCAATTTGCACACCTTCGTCGTTCATAGCAAATACTAAATATTAACCGATTGAACCTCTCATGCGGTCTTCAAAAGCAGATAGAGCCGCTTTTGCCCCTTCTCCCATTGCTATGATTATCTGTTTATAGGGTACGGTCGAGACGTCGCCCGCCGCATAGATGCCGGGAACATTCGTCCGACAATGCGCATCGATTACAATCTCACCCGGTTTGTTCGTTTCGACAACGTCGCGGAAAACGCCACTATTGGCTGCCAAGCCGATTTGGACAAAGATTCCGTCCAGGTCGATCACCCGCTCCGCATCCGTCTTACGGTCTTTTACACGAAGACCTGTTACCTTATCGCCATTACCAAGCACTTCCAAAGATTGGGAATGCAAGAAAACTTCCACATTCGGCAAGCTCTTTGCTTTTTCCTGCAACACTTGGTCGGCTTTCAGTTCGTCCATAAATTCCAGAACCGTCACTTTCGAACAAATGCCTGCCAAATCTATAGCCGCTTCGATACCCGAATTTCCACCGCCGACAACCGCTACGTGCTTACCTTTATAGAACGGACCATCGCAGTGAGGGCAAAAAGCGACACCTTTTCCGATATAGTCCGCTTCGCCCGGAACATTCAACTTGCGCCAGCTTGCACCTGTCGCCACGATAAGGGCAGGAGCAGAAAAACGTTCACCGGTAGAAGTGGTCAGAAGTTTCGCCGATCCATCCAGTTCGACTTTATCCACACGGCGATGCTCCAGTATATCGACCGGATAGTCGTTGATATGTGTCAAAAGGTCGTTCGCCAACTGCTTTCCAGTAGTCTGAGGAACGGAAATCAGGTTCTCGATACCGACCGTTTCTTTGACCTGTCCTCCGATACGTTCGGCTATCACAGCAACATTCAAGCCTTTACGTGCCGAGTAGATGGCAGAAGCAGCACCGGCAGGTCCACCTCCCACTACTATCACATCATAGTTCTTAACAGTTTTTTCAACAGAGTTATCAACACCCCCTTCATTAATTCCGTATTGGGCTTCGAGTTTGGAAAGCAATTCTCCCAAATCACTACGCCCCACATTGATCAGTTTGCCATCGGCAAAAACAGAAGGGACCCCCTGTACTTTCATTGCCTCAACTTCTTTTTGGTTGATAGCGCCATCCACCGTTTCGTGGGTGATCCGGCTATTGAGAGTAGCCATGACATTGAGTGCCTGCACTACATCCGGACAATTGGTGCAAGTAAGAGAAACATAAGTCGTCAGCTTGATCGGACCATTCAAGGCTCTGACACGAGCACAGATACTTTCGTCCGGTATATTTTTACCTTTTCCATCACTATTCAGGACAGCTAACAACAAGGATGTAAACTCATGTCCGTTAGGTACTGCACGAAACCGGATACCGGTAGGCATACCGTCTTTTACAATTGTAAACTGAAGTCCTTCGCCATCCGCAACGCTGCATGACAAATGATCCGAGCATGATGCCACATCACCAAGCAGGTCTATTAGCTCCTGACGGCTTTCGTGATCGGGAGCGACTTGTATATCAAATACATATTGGGATACCAGTCCGGAGAAAATACCCGAAAGCTGGTCTTTCATTGCTGAGTCTAACATAAAAATAATATGTCAATTTATTAACGTGCCAATTAAAGAATGTACCAATCGACTAAAGCGATGTATTGCCTCATAAATAATTGGCATATTGGCACATTAATCAATTGGCACATCATTCTTTTTAGATCTTACCAACCAAGTCGATGCTCGGCTTCAAGGTTGCTTCGCCTTTTTTCCACTTTGCAGGACAAACTTCGTTCGGGTGAGAAGCAACGAACTGGGCAGCTTCAACTTTACGAAGCAATTCGTCTGCATTACGGCCGATACCGTTATCGTGGATTTCGGCAATCTTGATCTTTCCCTCGGGATTTACCAGGAACGTACCGCGATAAGCCATACCCTCTTCTTCAATCATCACACCGAATGCACGGCTTAAAGCCCCTGTCGGGTCTGCCAGCATCGGATATTTGATCTTACGGATCGTTTCGGAAGCATCATGCCATGCTTTGTGTACAAAGTGCGAGTCTGTACTTACGGAATATACTTCGACACCCATCTCCTGAAATTTGCCGTACTTGTCAGCCATATCGACCAATTCGGTCGGACATACGAACGTAAAGTCGGCAGGATAGAAGAAAAAGATGGCCCATTTGCCCTTGATATCTTCGCTACTTACTGTCTTGAAACTACCATTCTGAAAAGCTTGAACTTTGAATTCGGGTACTTGTGAATTGATAATTGGTTCCATGATTTTTACTATTTAATTTGTTACTACTATTTTTGTTTACCCTACAAAGGTAAATCGTAAGATACTGATTGAAAGAATTTTTCAAATTGATAATTTTTATCTGCCGATAGACGGATTTCTATCTGCAAGCATACTTATCTACTATGACAATAGGAAGCAAAGTAATGTTTTCCGGAACAATAAAAATATACCTAATTGTAGGTAAAATACCTTTCGATCATACCATGTGATTCTTTAATTGTTAACTTTGGATGTTAACTTAAAAATATTCGAAGATGAGAAGAGCTAGTTTGTATAATATATTTTCAGCAAGTCTATTGCTCGTTTGCAACGCATGTCTTTCTTCATGTGTCTCACAAATACCCCTTACAAAGGAAAAACCGGTAAACAATTCCACTTATCAAGTCGAATATCTGTTCGAACACGAAGGGTGTAAGGTCTATCGTTTCATGGATATGGGACATTACATCTATTTCACCAACTGCGAGGGAGATGTTACCAGTATTGAAAGCGACAGCGTCCGCACAGTCAACCGGATCAGCCGTAAACCGATCATCATCAAAGAGCAGACACTCGATTAGGCTTATACGGTTACTCCGTGTTTCATAAAGATCGCTTTCGCATTGGCCAGACGTTCTGCCGAAAGCGGTTCCACACCTTTCAGCTTATAGTCCAGGCCTTGTGCCTCATATTTGTAAGCTCCCATTGTATGATAAGGCAGAAGTTCGGCTTTCTGGACCACGTTATATGAACTGATATATTCGGCCAGCTTGCTCAAGGCTTCATCATCGTCCGTCAGGCCGGGCACGATCACGTGGCGAATCCATACAGGGATGCCGCGTTTCTCCAGTTCATCAAGAAAGCGTAAAGTATTATCGAGTTTTACGGCCGTCAAACGGGGATGAAGACCGGCGTCGATCGTCTTGATATCTAACAGAACCAGATCGACCTGTTCGAGCACCTCCAATGCTTTACCGGAACAGATATAGCCGGAAGTGTCCAACGCCGTATGAATACCGTTCTCACGGCAAAGGCGGAAAAACTCTTTAAGGAATTCAGGTTGTAACAAAGGCTCACCACCGGTCACGGTAACACCACCTTTAGCGATAAAATTCTTATAGCGCAGCACTTCGGCAAGCAAGGCTTCCGGTTCCATTCGATAAGGCGTCCCGCTTTTTACCTCCCAAGTATCCGGATTGTGGCAATACAGACAACGAAGCGGACATCCCTGCATGAAAACAACAAAGCGAATTCCGGGACCGTCAACGGTCCCGAAACTCTCTAAAGAATGTATACGCCCCAACATATTAATCAATGGACAATTATAAACTGCTGTTGATGGTGCGCGAGATGACGTCGAGCTGCTGTTCGCGTGTCAGCTTCACGAAGTTGACGGCATAGCCCGAAACGCGGATCGTAAGCTGCGGGTATTTCTCCGGATGCTCCATTGCATCTAACAACAAGTCCCTATCGAACACGTTCACATTCAGATGCTGGCCACCGTCAGGCGTAAAATAGCCATCCAACAGGCTCACCAAATTATTTATCTGAATATCGCGCTCCTTACCCAATGTAGCCGGTGAAACGGCAAATGTATAGGAGATACCGTCATGCGCATGCTGGAAAGGCAGTTTGGCAACAGAAGCCAAAGCGGCAACAGCCCCTTTCGTGTCGCGTCCGTTCATCGGGTTAGCTCCCGGAGCGAACGGCGTACCGCCCGGACGGCCGTCGGGAGTCGTTCCGGTTTTCTTTCCGTAAACCACGTTTGAAGTGATCGTCAGGATAGATTGTGTCGGAGTTGCCTTGCGGTATGTCTGATGCTGGCGCAGATATTCCATGAACTTCTCGGTAATGTCGACAGCAATACTGTCCGTGCGGTCGTCATTGTTTCCAAAAGGCACATATTCGCCTTCGCGTTCGAAGTCGACAGCCAAACCACGTTCGTCACGGATCACTTTCACTTTCGTGTCACGGATGGCAGCCAGCGAGTCGGCAACGATAGAAAGGCCGGCGATACCGGTTGCGCGGATACGTTCCACATCTCCGTCATGAAGCCCCATCTCAAAAGCTTCATACGCATATTTGTCGTGCATGTAGTGGATGATCTTCAGAGCATTGACATAGACTTTTGCCAACCAGCGCATCATCTGCTCGTATTTCTCCATCACTTCGTTGTAATCCAGATACTCGCTGGTGATCGGTTCGAAACGGGGAGCCACCTGCACACCCGATTTCTCGTCACGTCCGCCATTGATCGCATACAACAAGCACTTTGCCAGATTGGCACGAGCTCCGAAATACTGCATCTGCTTACCGATCTTCATCGGAGACACACAGCAGGCGATACCGTAATCGTCGCCATAGTCCGGACGCATCAGATCGTCGTTCTCGTACTGGATGGCAGAGGTATCGATCGATACTTTTGCGCAGAAGTTTTTCCAGTTATCCGGAGCATTGTTGAACCAAAGCACCGTCAGGTTGGGTTCGGGTGCCGGGCCGAGGTTATACAAGGTATGCAGATAACGGTAAGATGTCTTTGTCACCAGCGAACGGCCGTCAACACCTTGTCCGCCCAGCGATTCAGTCACCCAAACAGGGTCGCCGGAGAACAGGTCGTTGTATTCCGGAGTACGCAGGAAACGGACAATACGCAGTTTGATAATAAACTGGTCGATCAATTCCTGTGCCTCTTCTTCCGTCAGCTTGCCTTCGCAAATATCTTTTTCGATATAGATATCGAGGAAAGTAGAAGTACGTCCGAGAGACATGGCTGCTCCATCCTGATCCTTTACGGCTGCCAGGTAAGCCAGATACAAGAACTGCACGGCTTCTCGGGCATCCTTTGCCGGACGTGTCACATCGAAACCATAACCGGCACACATTTTCTCAAATGCTTTCAGCGCTTTGATCTGCTCCGTTATCTCCTCACGGCTCTGAATGATTTCTTCTGTCAGTTCCTGTATATCGAGACGTTTCTGGAAACGTTTCTTTTCTTCGATCAGGATCTGGGTTCCGTACAGAGGTACACGACGGTAATCACCGATGATACGTCCGCGTCCGTAGGCATCAGGCAACCCGGTAATGATGGCGGAACGACGTGCCGCAATCATCTCGTCTGTATAGGCTGAAAAAACGCCTTCGTTGTGCGTCTTTCTGTATTTGGTGAAGATCTCTTTTGTCATCGGGTCCAGATGATAACCATAGGCTTCCAGACTGTTTTCGACCATGCGGATACCGCCTTTCGGGAAGATACCGCGTTTCAACGGGGCATCTGTCTGCAAGCCGACGATTACTTCGTTTTCCTTATCGATGTAACCGGGTCCGTATGTGTCAATCCCCTGGGGAAGCTTCGTTTCGGCATCATATACTCCTTTCTCCCTTTCAACCTTAAACATCTCGGTTAGTTTGTTCCACACTTTTTTCGTTTTCTCCGAAGAGGGTACGAGGAACGTATCGTCTCCGTTATAAGGTTTGTAATTGTTCTGGATAAAGTCTCTTACATTGATCTCCTTTTTCCAGGTTTCTCCTTTGAACTGCGCCCAGTTCTCGTTTTCAAACTTCATAAGCTTATCTTGTCTATTTCGGTTTAGGCGTGCAAAGATACGTCTTTTCCCCCTATCTGAAAAGGATCGTAAAGGACGAGGGATGTTAAACTGGGGAAAATACCTACAAATAGGGATAAGGGAAATAAAAACGAAGCCCCGGCAGTACGAATACCACCGAGGCCTGTTTTTTGTCTGCCGTCCGGTCTTCACAGAGGGAAAAGCAGTAGAACTTTTAATTTCATTACTTTAGTATTATTAATATTAAATCCAACCGCTCGTTCGCCTGTCGCAGGGTAATTGAAACCGTAGATCAAGAAAACCTCTTACATACGGTTTCACGCAGGTTGTCTAGAATTATTTGATTATAAAATGTCATTGTGCCTGTGTAAGGGTGGTTAGCGAACCACCCTTACGATAGACAGTATTGTTTTTTTAGTATCAATCGTTACTTAACGATAGCTTTTACAGCAGCTTCGCCTTCAACAGCTACAACTACTACACCCGCCGGAGCAGCGATAGTTGCGTTGTCAGAAGAGATTACTGTGTTAGCTACTACCTGGCCTAAGATGTTGCTGATAACAACTTTCTTACCGGCTGCACCTGCGATCGTTACGCTACCTTCGCCAGCGATCACTTTCACTTCAGATGTTGCGATGCCTTCGTTGGCTGTCGGAGCAGACTGAGATTCGATATAGAAGCGAGCTGCAGCTTTCTTTGTATTTGTCAAGGCCAACAAACCATTGATTTCACGAACATACTGATAAGTACCTGTTTTGCGAATCACATATTCATCGCTGCCTTCTTCATCTTTGATAATCTGGAACTGGAAGTTGTTCAAGCCACCAGCTACTTTCTGTAAACGGTTTGCTTTTTCAGCGACCAATACTTCCTTGCCTTCTACCACAGTCTTCAACGTATCGGAAGAAACTAATTCTGCTGCTTTGAAGATCAATTTGACATCACCACCTTCCAATTTATATTTATCTTCACCGTTTAATGTGTTTACAGAGTCTTCTGCATAATACAGATAATGACCGGCATGAGCAATATAGAATGAAGGAATGATTTCATCAGACTTAACAGTGTCTACCCAAAGAGTCAACGCTTCGCTTGCTTCTGTTGCAATAGCCAAAGAAGCATCTTTGTTTGCATCCATCGAGATGAAACCACCACGTACGGACTCGAAGGAAACGTGCTGAGGAGTAGCAGCCAAACTGATAGCTTCCGGTTCTGTTACCATAAAAGTCTTAGCTGAATTTGTAACATTAGCCAATTTGTAATAATCTTTTGTTGTCCAAGCATTATCCTTTTCTTTAGTCGCATTAACTGCTTCGTATGTGGCTGTAAATACATCAACGTCATTACCCTTGATCAGAGAAACAGAGCCATCCAAATTTGTCTTAATGATATATTCCTGAGCTTTTGAAGCATCACCATTCAAACTTGAATTTTTATCGACATAATATGGAGTTGTGCTTTCCGGAGCAAACAACTTGATCTTATACGTGTTATAAGCGACAGTATCACGTTTGGTCGAAGTCGCAACTTCTCCATTAGCCTTTACGAATACATACGGATTCCATACATATCTGGGCTTATCATTACCAACCTGAGCCTGAACCAATTCGAACTGATCTGCGAAATCTTCAGATGCCTGAAGACGACCTGCCACAACAACATCTTTATCTTCAGCATCTCTCGGAGCTACCACATAAAGTTTATTATCAGACTCTTGAGTCATTCCCAGTTCAAATGTAACCAAGCCATTGATGTTCTTTGCAGCATCGAAAGTCGCAAACTGATTTTCAACAGAGACAGGAGATAACTGAACTTCTTTGTTGCTTAATGCTTCCAATGAGAATGCGATTTTTCCATTATTATCAATAGCGATGAATGCATTGACATTCTCAGACAACGTTTTGAAGATCAAATTTTCTTCATCAATTGTATACAGAGAAGTTTCAAAAGACAAACCTTTTACCTGACGGTTAGTAAATGTTACGACTTTCTTAGTAGTATCGACTTTCGTAATGACAAACTGATACATCGGATCGTTTTCAACGCCTTCTTCTGCCATTGAATAAAGAGCAAATCCGTTAGAAACACCAGCAGTCAAATACTGTCCGTATTCGCTATTTCCTTCTTTGTCTTCACCGCTAACGAAACGGATCGTATAGACAGACGGAGCATCAACCGTGCTCAGCAACTTCTTAGGCTGGAAGATAGAGCTATTTGTAGCTGTAAACGTGATAGCCGTCTTGATATCTTTATTGGTTACGACGAACAAAGTCTCCAATTCTTTGTGAGAAGCCACATATACATCTGTAACGACAGTCCATTTTTTATCTGCTGCTTTTCCTTGTACACGGATTGTCGGCAATTTAAACTGATAAGCTTCTTCGTTTGAAATGAAGTTCGGAATTTCAATAGTAAAGCAAGCATTTCCTACATATGTTTCTCCCGGGATATATGCTTCACCTAACGTATTGTCCTTAACATAATTCATGGCAGAACCTGCAACAACAGCAAGTTCGAAGCCATTGCCTTTAGTTGCATCGATCGTGTTGATATCGTTGCCCTTAACAGGATTAACAGCCAGGAAAGAACATGCCATAAATTGTTCAGAGCTTGTGATTTCATTCACACCGTTCAATGCTTCCGGATATTCGGTTGCCAAATATGTTCCAGCAGGAATTTCATGAACGATTTCATCACCCATATCTACTTTAAGTGCGGACATCACTTTGAAAGCCTTGAACTTCGGAGTCGTTGCAAAAACATTTTCCTCATAGTCTTTGATCTTATTGAACGTGAGAGCAAAACCTTCTCCACCCATCGTTTGATTCAACAACTTGATGTCGGCTTCCTGGGTTTTATATACGCAGAAGAGGAGTTTTTTAGTCGAAGAAGGATCTCCATTGACGACGATATCATCACCGCTCTGTGTCGCCTGCAATCTGTTAGATGTATTATTCTCTGATTGAGAATACAATGCAGCCCCCTGTGTGATTTTATTCGTACCATCATCAAATGTTGTAGCAAAATAACTGTAAACATCAGTAGCAGTTCCATCTGCTTTTTTTCCATGAAGCGGTGCTTCCACCACATCCTTAATTACTTCTAAAGGAGATTTACCATCAACTGAAAGATAAGACTCTGTCTTAACATTCTGTAATGTGTAATAATAACTAGATGTTCCTCCTAAACCGTCAGTCGTTTCTTTAACGCCCAAGTTCCAAAGCAGATTTTCTTTTGTACTGTTCTGGTTATTAGCATAAGTGCTAAAAGCATAAGAGGAATACTGAACCTTCCCATCTGCGCCTAATGTTGCAGCAAAAATCTGGTCGTTTGCATCAAGGTCATCGTCTGAACTTTCAATGATAAAAAAAGTACCTCCTGCTTGTATGGTCTTATCATCTTCCACTTTCTTCAATTGATCTACAGAAAGTGAAATCTGAGCAGAGGAGAATGCACTTGTCAGCAGGAACCCTGCCATCAGAGTAGAAAACTTCTTGTTCATAATCTAAAATGTTTAATTAATAATAATATGTATATTGAATATCGTTCTTACTTCCTGTTTAACAGGTTTTTACCAAATTCCTGTATTTTGACGAGATAAAACGTACGTTTTTTCACCATTTTTCTTCTCATACACCTATACTTCTTATTAACAACAATTTATAGCACCCAAAAGTAGCTAAAGCCATATATAAAAGTAACTGTTTTCAATCATTCGCCAAACCTCTTTACATCTTCATTAAAACAAAGATTATCAGCCACATACAAGACAAACATCCTTTACTCGCATCGGAAGAAAAAATGGCAAAAACAACTGGTTTCGTAATTTCCTCTTGGAGAAGCGTCCCCTTTTGTTAAAGATATACAAAATACGGAGATATCGATTGCTTGCTCAATAACGGTTTCAAGACTTGCAAAACCTTACATTATTATGTATCTTTACATCAACGTCCGTTACAGACGGATCAAACAGCTATAATACATTAATATAATATATAAAAAATCGATGCTTCTGACATCCCCGCCTCCTATCTGTTCTGTATGAAACAAGACAGCTCCAAAGTCACCACTTGCTTGAGAAGGATCGCAGAACAACAGATCGGCGACGAGGTGAAACTGTGGCACGTCATCAGCCCTAAATACCAAGAGAAACAAACCGACCAGTGTTTCATGCCTATGTAACGACCGTTTCATGCCGAGGAAACGGTTGTGCCAAGCCGATGTAATTGTTTTGGCACAGCCGAAGTAGCAAACATACCCTTGCGGGAACAAGTCCAAGACTCGACGCCGAACAGATTCCGGACAGAAGCTAATGGGAAACGGAAACATAAAAAAGAAGCCTCTCTTCACAGAGAGGCTTCTTTTTTATATCGAAAATAACCAATAAAAACTTTCCGATATAGTTAATCATCTTATATGCTTACATAAATAGCAAAAGGTTTTGATATAGCGATTATACTAATAGTGTTACTTTCTTAATGACATTGCAAAGATACGGGTACCTCCGGCCTCCTACAATACCTATATGTGAGTAAAAAAACGCCTCTTGCTACCTAATCAGGGTGATATTGAAACAAAAAGAACCGTTTTTCTCAAAACAGTTCTTCTTTTGTCGCAAGGAAAACCAATAAAAATCCCCGCTGTTGTTATTTACTTTAAAATAAACATTACATTGACATTCTATCAATAAGGTTCCGGTCGACGATTATACCTAATCATGATACATAATTGACAAAAACAAAGATATGAGTGGACAATCATTAACACAATACCTACAAGTATGTATATTTGTCTTTACCCTCCCCAATTGTAGGGATTTCATGATATTTTTCCTGTAAAAACGTACACAATACCTACAAATAGGTAACATCGACACCTTTTTACCTACTAATTGCGATTGCACACCGTTGACAGCCCCTCTAATTTTGCCAAAAATTAAAAAACGCAATGAAAAGGTTAACTAATTTATTAGCAATCACTCTACTAACCTCTTGTGTAACGGCATTTGCACAGGAACAAGAAGAAACAACGACAGAAAAATCCGCAGTGGAACAATCCGCAGACATTTATGCAGCCGGATATAACAAGTTCCGCTTCGGCGGATATGGGGAGATCCTCGCAAACTTTATGGACTACGGCATCAACCGTTTCCGGGGTACGGACAACGGAAGCAAGAAAGACCATCGCAATTCGATCTCCATACCCCGTTTTGTCTTGGCTTTCGATTACAAATTCAATTCCCAATGGGTATTAGGAGCAGAAATAGAATTTGAGGCTGGAGGTACGGGAAGTGCCTATGAGATAGAAAACACAGAAAACGGAGAATACGAAATGGAAGTTGAAAAAGGCGGTGAAGTTGCTTTGGAACAATTCCACATCACACGTCTTATCCATCCGGCCTTCAATGTCCGTGCCGGTCATTTGATCGTCCCGGTCGGTTTGACCAACGAGCATCATGAGCCGATCAACTTCTTCGGAACTTCTCGTCCGGAAGGCGAAACGACCATCCTTCCTTCTACCTGGCACGAAAACGGTATCGAAGTATTCGGTACGTTCGGTCGAGGCTACACACGTTTCAACTACCAGGCTTTGGTCGTTGCCGGATTGAACGCCAACGGTTTCGACCGCAACACATGGGTTGCCGGTGGTAAGCAGGGACTATTCGAAACAGATAACTTCACCTCACCGGGCTATGTGGCCCGCCTGAACTATTTAGGAGTACCGGGATTGAAAATAGGCGGTTCCTTCTACTATTGCCACAATACGGGAGCCAATTCCGACAAACCGGAAACATACGTCAAATATGGAAACATACCTTTGCGCATCTATACGGCTGACCTGCAATACAAAAACAAATATGTCACCGCACGCGCAAACATGATATACGGCAACCTGAGCAAAGCCGACGACCTCAGCAGTGTCAACAACCACCAAAGCGGCGGTTCTCCTTATACACAGACAACCCCGATCGCCAAACGTGCGGTCAGCTACGGTGGTGAAGTGGGGTTCAACCTGCGTGCGGTTTGTAAAGACAATATGAGCGTACCCGTAATCTATCCGTTCGTCCGCTACGAATACTACAACCCACAGGAAAAAGGCGAAGGCAAGCACACGATGGATTTACGCAACAAAGTAAGCATGTGGACAGCCGGAGCCAATTGGTATGCTTTACCTAATCTTGTCGTGAAAGCAGACTATACAACACGCAAAATCGGAGGCGGCAAATATAACAGCGAAAACGAATTCAGCTTGGCTATCGCCTATATCGGCTGGTTCCTCAGCAAATAAAAACAATATAAACAAATTAATAACTTATCAATAAAAATGAAAAAGAAAAATTATTTCTATCTGGCAGCCTTATCGCTCGCCATGACATTCTCGATGGGAGCATGTAGCGACAACAACGACCCCAATCCGGATGGTGGCGGAAAAGATCCGGTCAACCTGGATTACAGTTCTGAAAACGCCAGTGCATGGGGTAACTATATGTATAACGTTGCAATGTTGCTGAACGACGATGCAACCATGCTCTACAATTCTTGGGTAACCGACTACGTCGATGAGCAGGGTTCACACGGCCCATATGCCACGATCTTCAAAGACCAGACTGCCGGAGCTTACCAAAGCCCGCTCTCGTGTATCGAGGAAATGATCGAAAGCGGTATGTGGAACATCGCCAACGAAGTAGGTGACGCCAAGATCAAGGACCCGTATACCAAATATACCAGCGGTGACAAGGAAGGCGGTCTCTATGCCGTCGAATCATGGTATAGCTGGCATTCGCGCGACGACTATACGAACAATATCTTCTCCATCCGTAACACATACTACGGCCGCATCGACGACAACGACGTGTCTAAAGTGGACGGAAACCTGAGTGCATTCAACTCTTACAAGGATTTCGACGATGAAGGAGACATCGCAGAACACTCGCTTTCAAAACTGATCGCTTCAACCAACCCGGATCTCGACGAAGAAATCAAAACGCTGATTTTCGCTTCTGCAAAGGCGATTCAGGCTATTCCGCAACCGTTCCGCAACAACATCGACAGCGAAGAGTCCGTTGCCGCAATGAACACTTGCATGGAACTGGCCAACCTGTTGTTAAATGAAGTAAAACCGTATGTAAACCAAACATTCGGCGATCCCGAATACGACGATGACCTTGATGCAATAGCCGAACAGTTTGTCGATGCGGTCGTTCTTCCTACGTATAAAGACTTGCAGGAAAAGAACAAGCTTTTGCTGGATGCGGTAAACCAGTTCAGACAAAACCCAAGCAACGACAACTTCGAAAAGGCCTGCAATTTATGGATCACGGCACGCGAACCGTGGGAAAAGAGCGAAGCTTTCCTTATCGGCCCGGTTGCCAACCTAGGTCTGGACCCCAACATGGACAGCTGGCCTTTGGACCAGAACGGTATCGTACAGGTATTGAATTCACAAAACTGGGATGACCTGGAATGGAGCGGAAACTTTGACGAAGAAGATGAAGCCATCGGAGCCGCACAGAGCGTACGTGGTTACCATACATTGGAATATCTCCTATTCAAAGACGGGCAGCCCCGCACTGTCGATGGAGCAAAATAAACATGCCTCTGAGACATAAAACTTGATAATAGATCATGACAAACCTTGAAACAGCAGACAAATGCCCGCTGTTTCAGGGTTTCAGAGTTATTACACAATGCGACTCGCGTTATTCGGAAATAAATTCAGAAAACCAATAAAATGATATGAAGCAATCTTACCTGTTAACATCCTCGCTACTCCTGCTCTTTGCATGCGCAGCTTGTGAAGAGGACGATAAAATGGATATGGATAAAATAGATGTCCCGAACGGATATGCGCTGTCAGCAGGGACTTCAACGATTTTCCTAAACTCATCGGTCGCCTATGATACGAACGCCGACTGGATAACAGGAGCCAACTCGATCCGTTTCAACAACGGCGACGGTCTCTACGACGATGTACGCACCAGCAACAATGGAGACGGAGGCGGTCTCGGACCTGTTTATGCCGGCTATTCCTGCGGCAGTTGCCATCGCAACGCAGGAAGGACCAAACCGACATTGTGGGAAAACGGCGGATCGGGGAACTACGGTTTCTCCTCTATGCTGGTCTATATCTCCCGCCGCAACGGTGCTTTCTTCCGCGACTACGGACGTGTATTGCACGACCAAGCCATCTACGGCGTCAAACCGGAAGGTAAGTTGTCCGTCACATACGACAAGCAGACTTTTTCCTTCCCCGACGGAGAGACTTACGAACTATGCAAACCCAATTACACGATAACCGAATGGTATAAAGACAGTATCGCCCCGGAAGATTTGTTCTGCACCGTACGCATCCCGTTACGCCACGTCGGTATGGGACAGATGATGGCGATCGACCGCAGGGAAATCGAAGCGCTCGCTGCCAAAAGCAATTATCCGGAATATGGTATCAGCGGACGTTGCAACTATATCACCGAGAAGGGTGTCACCGGTGTCGGCCTTTCAGGGAACAAGGCACAGCATCTTGACCTGACCGTCGAACTGGGCTTTTCAAGCGATATGGGCGTGACAAACAGCCGCTATCCGGAAGAGATTTGCGAAGGGCAGGCTCAGATCAACCAAGGCAGCATGATGGGACTCTCGTACGACCAGCTCGACATATCGACCGCCGATATGGAAGATGTGGACCTTTATATGCAAAGCCTCGGTGTACCGGCAAGGCGCAACATAAACGACCCTCAGGTCATCTTAGGAGAACAAAAGTTTTACGAAGCGAAATGCCATCTATGCCACGTCACTACGCTGCATACGCAAGCGGGTGGTTCCACACTGCTCAACGGCACACGTTTGCCATGGCTCGGCGGACAGACCATACATCCTTATTCTGATTTCCTACTGCATGACATGGGGTCGGAGATCATGGGAGTTGGGTTGAACGACAATTATGTCAGCGGCCTGGCACGAGGAAACGAATGGCGTACTACGCCGCTTTGGGGTATCGGGCTGCAGGAGAAAGTCAACGGTCATACCTATTTCCTTCACGACGGACGCGCCCGCAACCTGACCGAAGCCATCATGTGGCATGGAGGCGAAGGGGAAGCCTCCAAAAATTTATTCAAACAAATGAGCAAGGAAGAGCGTGAGGCAGTGATCGCATTCCTCAACTCCTTATAATTTATCCATAAGACAAACTAAAATGAAACAACTGATAATCACAATTGCAGCATTATTACTATTGCCGTTGACCGTCACGGCCCAATATGAGGAAGATACGGAAAACGGTGTCGTATCACTAAACGGCAAAGAAGGTTTTACAATCGCTACCAAGAAGGGGGATTTCGTTTTCAAACCTTATATGTTGGTCCAGACCAGTGCTAACATCAACTACTACGACGATGAAGGGCTGGACCCGGCCTACAATCAGGACAATATACACAACAGCGGTTTCTCGATCCCCTACGCCATCCTCGGTTTCACGGGCAAGGCATTCGACCGGGTGACATTCAACCTCTCCATCAATGCCGCCGGAAGCGGAGGAAACATCCTCCAGCAGGCTTGGTTCGACGTAGAGATGAAAAAGAGTTTTGCCATACGTGTCGGCAAGTTCAAGACTCCGTTCTCGCACGCTTACCTCACTACGCTGGGCGAGACGTTAATGCCGACACTGCCGACATCGCTCACCTCATCCGTGATCCTGCCTTATTCTCTTAATGCCGTGACACCGAACATCGGCATGGGATTCGACCTCGGAGTGGAAGTGCACGGATTGGTAAAGGAGAAGTTCGGCTACGAAGTTGGGATTTTCAACGGAACGGGAAGCTCCGTCAACGTGGCATCCAAAACGTTCAGCGACGACTGGCATATCCCGTCATTGTTGTATGCCGGCCGCATCACTTACATGCCGAAAGGAGTTATGCCGTCCAACCAGGGCAGCCCGAACCGTTTGAAGGAAGACAAGATGTTGTTCGGTCTTTCCACTTCATTGAATGTGGAGAGCGAAAGCGAAAGTACGAACGATTTCCGGGCAGGAGCAGAATTCGCCATGTTGAAGAATCGCCTGTATCTCGGCGCTGAAATCTATTATATGAATGTAGGGTTTACCAAACGGCAGAAAATTGACGAGAGCTATAACTATTTAGGGGGGTACGTGCAAGGCGGTTATTTCGTTACCAACAAACTACAAGCGACAGCCCGTTATGACTTCTTCAACCGCAACGGATTGGACACAAACGGTTTTCTGAATATGCCGGCCGTCGGATTTAACTATTTCTTCACCAGCTGCAACTTGAAACTGCAAGCCATGTATCAGTTCATCGGACGTACCGGACATGACACGCAGCTTGACCGCGACAACGACGACTTAGGATTAGCCATGCATTCCGGAACCGTCTTACTTCAGTACACTTTCTAATCGTAACGTCATGAAAAGAGAAGTTTATTCATTCATCTCCGGGCTATTGCTCTTTTCCTGTCTTGCCATCTCCTGCGACGATGGCAAGATATATGATGAAAACAATCAGACGGAAAGGGAAGGAGGAACAGTGAAGTTAACCGCCCAAATCAACGGGATAGATTCCTGGCCAGGCGGTTACAGCGTCGTACTGGCCGGATTCACCCCTGACAATGCTTTCGCACAAACGGCAAAAGGGATTAGCCAGACAGCCGACGGGACGATAAACATGGTCTTGGCCGGTATTCCCAGTGAAGTCACACAGATCGAAGTTTGTGTCATCAACAAACTACGCAAAAGGATTGCCAGTTTCTATACCGCCGACTACACGGAACAGGCGGATACCATACGGCTGGATGCCGGAAAGTTGGATGCCGGCATGTTCAACAGTATCCAAACCGAAATTTTCAATCGTTCCTGTACGGCTTGCCATGGAGGAAGTACGGAACCTGCTGCCGGACTGTACCTCACGGAAGGCAAAAGTTACAAAGCCTTAGTCGATGTCGTAGCTGATAAAAGCGAGGAAGGGCTGAAACTGGTCAAGCCGGGAAGCGCGGAGGAAAGCTTCCTGCACGTCATCTTGCACGAGAACATTGTCAAGTACGATCATACCAACGTCATCACGACCTCCAGCACTCTGACGTTGCTCGACGATTGGATCAATAACGGAGCTAAAGAATAAGAAAGCACATATTACATGGATTATATCAAAAAGACATACACAGACAAAGCTGTCGAAGTTCAAATTTCTTCCTTTGCCGGGAAAGGTGGGGTTACCGAATATCACGTTCTGCTCACTATTACGAACCGGACATTGCCGTTTTCCGGACAACTTCAGAACATCCAACGGGCCTATGTGGCAGTTATCCAAGAGGTGTTACCTGACGATGCGACTGCCGTCTTCCGGCGCTATTTCCTGAGCGACGCTGCCAACCAAGCCGACTTGGTGATGGTTTGGGAATGCGAAAATTCCTATTGCCCTCTTTCCATCGTGGAGCAAGCTCCACTAAACGGGAGCAAAATAGCCATGTGGACTTGGTTTCAGACCGGTATCACTGTCGAAACGACCAAAAACGGAATGTCGAAAGCCAAACACAACCGTTATACACAATACTGGACCGGGGGCTCTTGCAATAGGGCTTCCAACTCCGAGTACCAGACACGGCTTTTGCTGAACGATTACGTCTTGCAACTGACCGAGCAGGGATGCAAGTTGGCAAACGATTGCATCCGTACCTGGTTCTTCGTTCAAAACGTGGATGTCAACTATGCCGGCGTCGTCAAGGCCCGCAAAGAGGTTTTCATCACGCAAGACCTGACGGAAAAGACCCATTATATTTCCAGTACGGGAATAGAAGGACGCCATGCCGATCCGAACGTTTTTGTCCAGATGGATACTTATGCCGTAAAAGGCTTGCAGTCCGGACAAATCCAGTTCCTCTATGCTCCCACCCACCTGAATCCGACATACGAATACGGAGTGACTTTCGAGCGGGGGACAGCTGTAACCTATGGCGACCGGAAACAAATCTTCATTTCCGGAACCGCGAGTATCGACAATCAAGGCGAGATCATGTATCCGGGGGATATCCTGAAGCAGACGGAACGCATGCTGGAAAACATCGACACCTTGCTACAGGAGGCGGGAGGCGGATTGCAAGACATCATGCAGGCAATCGTCTACTTGCGCGACCCGGCCGATTATGTCGTGGTCAAGCAATATATCGAAAGCCGGTATCCGTCGTTTCTCCACCTGATCGTACATGCTCCCGTATGTCGTCCGGGCTGGCTGATCGAAACGGAATGCATAGCTGTCATACCGGCGGATGCACCTCAATATGCATGCTTATAATAATCTACTATACAAATGATAAAAGATATGGGAAACATGAAGAACGGAAAATACAGGGAAACAAGCAAGATGAGTGACCTGATATGCGAGAATTATCCGATGGTCCTTGTGATGAGCCGCTTTGGTATCGACCTGGGGTTCGGAGAGAAAAACATCGGGGAAGTATGCCGGCAGAATAAGATCGACACATATACATTCCTGACTGTCGTCAACTTTCTGACGGAAACGGAGACAATCCCGGCAGCGGAGGTCCATAAAGATATCTCCATCTCTTCGCTTATCACTTATCTGCATAATGCACACGACTATTTCCTGAACTTCCGTCTTCCCCATATCCGTCACAAACTTACAGAGGCAATCGTGAGCTGCCCGAAAGATGTGGCCTTCGTGATCCGCCGCTTTTTCGACGAATATGCCGAAGAAGTGCACAAACATATGTCGTACGAAGAGAAAACCGTCTTCCCGTATGTCCGCAATTTGCTGGAAGGAAAGAAAGACCCGAAATATAACATCACCATCTTCCGCAAACGGCATGATCAGATCGAGATGAAAATCACGGAACTGAAGAACCTGATCCTGAAGTATTATCCGGGACCGGACAGTAACTTGCTCAACAGCGTCCTGTTCGATATTTTCGCAACAGAACAAGATCTTGCCTCTCATAACCGGGTAGAAGACTACATCTTCGTACCTGCTATTCTGTCTTTAGAAAAACAATAAAACCACTTGCCATGTCCACTAACATTAAAATAACGATAGCCGAATCATCCTCCATCATCCGGTGCGGACTGGAAACACTGCTGAAACGCTTACCTGGATTCCGTATCCAGATATCCGAAATAACAGCAGCAGACTGTCTGACAGAGGGCTTACGCATTTATAAGCCGGACATCCTGATCGTAAATCCTTCCATTCCGGGAAACTTCAACCTACAACATCTGAAAGACGAATGCGGCTGCCCGGATATGAAATGTTTTGCCCTTCAATATAATATAAGCGACCCGTTTCTGCTTCGCTCCTATGACGATCAGATATCAATATACGATAATGCCGATGAGTTGAAAAATAAATTGGAACGCCTCAACACCGAAGAAGTTCCGTCCGAAGAAGGGGAAAACGAGGACCAGCAGACACTGAGTAGCAGGGAAAAAGAGATTGTCGTCTGTGTGGTAAAAGGCATGACAAACCGAGAGATTGCAGACAGGTTATACCTATCCACCCACACCGTTATTACCCACCGCCGGAACATCGCCCGAAAATTGCAAGTACACAGTGCCAGCGGCTTGACTGTCTATGCCATCGTAAACAAATTGATAGAGTTGAAGGACTTGAACGGCTAACAAACAGTACCGTTCCTTACTTTATTAAGTAATTTTCAACTCTCAATTTTCTGATTTCAATTAAATAGCCTTATTTTTACGATCTATACTACAAAAACACAATATAAATTATGAACCTGATAAGGAAAACATACGACACGACGGAGGTGCAAATCACCTCCTTTCAATCCTCCAAAGGCATAACGGAATACCATATCTTCTTCCAACAGACGAACTGCCTGGAGGATTTTCACACTCAGTTACAGCACATACAAGATGTTTACGCCCGTTCAGTGGAAGAGCTGCCGGGTAATCCGGTCGCTATTTTCCGGCGTTATTTTCTGAGTGACGTAACCAATCAGACAGATGAACTGATGGAACGGGAACGGCTTTCCCCCTATTGCGCACTATCAATCGTACAGCAGGCTCCGATGAACGGCACGAAGATTGCATTGTGGGCTTGGCTGCAGACTGGTGTACAGACACAGGTGTTGTCAAATGGGTTGTTTGAGGCGCGTCACGGTGCATACGGCCAGCTTTTAGGTGCCAACCAGTGCAACAGGGCGGCCAATTCGGAATACCAGACCCGCCTGATCTTCCGCGATTATATCCTGCAACTGACGGAAGCCAATTGTACACTGGCGTCCAACTGCCTGCGCACGTGGATCTTCGTACAGAATGTAGACGTGAATTATCCGGGTGTGGTAAAAGCCCGCAAAGAAGTGTTCGCGACACAAAACCTGACAGAAGAAACTCATTTCATCGCCAGTACGGGAATCGAGGGCCGCTATTTCGACCCGATGGTATTCGTGACAATGGACACATATGCTGTTTCCGGTATCTGCCCCGGACAAATCCGCTATCTATATGCACCAGAACACTTGAACCGCACATATGAATACGGCGTAACGTTCGAACGGGGCACAGCTGTCACATACGGCGACCGCCGCCATGTCTTTATCTCCGGCACGGCAAGCATCGACCGATACGGAGAAATCGTGCATGCTAGCGATGTCATAAAACAAACTTCCCGCATGATCGAGAATATCGAAGCCCTGCTGAAAGAAGCGGACGCCACTTTGAATGACATCATGCAAGCTGTGATCTATATCCGCGATACGGCGGATTATGCACGGGTCAAACGTTATATAGACGAACATCATCCCAGCCTCCCTTATATCATCGTACGTGCTCCGGTTTGCCGAACCGGCTGGCTGGTCGAAATGGAATGTACAGCGGTGACAGCCAAAGGAGATGAACGGTTTGCGGCACTTTAGCCATTTGGGTAGAATCCTTTTATCATAATAACAACGAAGCCCCGACGGAATTACTCTGTCGGGGCTTGTTTTGTGTCTGCTCTCTTTCCTCACGGAAGTACAGGCAGCATTGTTATTTTTTACTTTAGTATTAATGTACCACTTGTTCGCCCTCGCGGGGTAATTGACTGGTCGGAAAGACCGGACACATGGTCATTATTTGATTATAAAATCTTTATTTCAATATAGTAGAGACACTGTTTCATAGTGTCTCTACGGGAGATCATTATTACTTAACGATCGCTTTAACAGCTTCTTCACCTTCAACAGCTACCACAACTACGCCCTGAGGAGCAGCAATTGTTGCATCGCTTGAAGTGATAACTGTGTTAGCAACTGTCTGGCCCAAGATGTTAGTGATAACAACTTTCTTACCTTCAGCGTTAGCTACACGTACAGCACCCTGCAAAGCGATTACTGTAACTTCAGATGTTGCAATTTCTTCGTTGTCTGTTGCCAGCTGATCGTCAACCTTATTTTCAACATTGAAGATCAAAGCTCCGTCGCCACCTGTTGCAGCATGTGAGAATGTAGATGATTTGTCTGTCAAAACCACACAACCATTCTGAATCTTCAACCATGCAGCATTTTCAGGTGCAATAATCTTATTGTCATAGTTGTTCGATTCGAACAAGAACTGATTTTCTACGCCTTCTTCCGTTACATTACCTGCATTTTCCGGATGTACATAACGGAATGACCAAGTGTAATTCTTATGGTCGTCACCGTCAAGTCTATTCTTAATCCAATATGATTTAGAAGCAAGATTTTTCACAGAATCATTATAAGCTTCCAAAGCATCGAAACTAATCTTATCGTTAGCCAAAGCTACGAATTCTGCCGGCAGGATCCACAACGTATCGGCAACACGGATACCTTCAACGAAACCTACGCGAGTATAACCACCCTTGATATCTGCATAAGGTTTGTCCTGACCGTAAACATCTACAGAATCCTGGAAACTTACCAAATATTTAGCTCTTTCGAAGCCAGGGATAGCCGGAGTAGCGTGAACACAATGTTCTGCGTCTGTAATATTACCGTCTTTGTCTACGTGAGGACCATCTTCCGTACAAGGTTTACCCGGAGTTCCGGCAAAGTCGTTATGTGCAACCGAAATCAAGTATTGCGGTTTGATATAACCAGCACCACGATTAACCCAAGCAGTATCGATCTGGAATGACAAACCTGTTGCTTTGTCAGCTGTCCACATACCCAGATAGTCAACATTAGCATCAGTCAAGTTGCTATTGTTTTCATCCATCAAGTATTCCTTACGGATAGTTTCGAAGAATCTCAAGCTGTCACGGCCGTCCGTTGCGCTTTCACTCAGTGCAACGTTGTTGAAACGACGATACAACGGAGTTGTAGAAGGTTCAACAGTGAAAGCAGAAGTTCTTGTTTCATTCAGCAACTGAACTTTCAGACCAGCACTCATACCGTCATCAGCGATACCGACTTTCTTCGTAACACCTGTATTTTGAATTTCAGTAGCATGAGCAGTTCTATTATAATAAGATTCGACGATAGCATAGAAGTCTTTACCATCATAGTGGTTGTTTTCTTTAAAGAAGAATGTATCAACAACCATCTTAGTATTATAGTTTGCTACACCCATTGAATACTTGCTTCCATAAGCTTCAACCAAACGATCCTGTTCGTCTTTAGCAATGACATAATTCGTTCTTTCCAACTGAGCCAGTCCCGGAATCTTTTTCAAAAGAGCGGCATCAACATCGATACCATATTCGTATGTAGAACCTTCAACCAAAGCATAATCGCCAGCATCCTGCTTAACATAGATCAAAGAATCTTTACCTGTACCGTTAGCAATCCAATATTCCATTGAGAACGGGTTCAGATAATTGAATTTATATCTGTTGACCAACAAATCTTTTGAGTCGATATGTTTGTAACCTAACTTCTTATCTTTGATGATTGCAGAGTCTTTGATCTGAACAAACGTTACGTTGTTCAACATATCAGCACCCGTTGTAAGTGTATAGATTTCACCATCTTCATTCAAACGGAACTGAACGTTATCCCAATCTTTCGCATTCGGGAATTCACGGTTTACAATTTTAACCGGAGAAACCGGTTGAGATACCTCTGCGTTCAATGTTTTTGTAATAACCCACTGGTATGCAGGCATATGCAACGGCTCCTGTTCGTCCAATGTCACCCATTCGATTGCATATTGTTTTTTACCTTCTGCATTTTTATGAATAGGAGCAGCCAATACCTGACCCTTTGCATTCTTGATGATATACAAACCGTTGTCAACAGAAGTCTTATCACTAGTTACAAAGCAACCTTTCAGACCGAAACCGATCTTTGTATTAATAGGTCTTTCGCCAATAGTTGCAACACTCAAAGATGTGGTAAAGTCCTGCAATTTAACGAACAATTTAGAAGGAACACACTTTTTATTAACAGCATCCATCACGCTATCATTCTGATTTATATCTGCATATAAAGTGCCATACTTTCTAACATCTGTAACATCCTTCCAATATTTTTCAGGTTGTTTCTCATTTTTATAACGAGCCTCTTTCACCTGAATAAACAAAGAGTCAACAGACGGCTTATAAGAGAACAAGAATTGATGCTGAGCGTCCAACAAGCTACCTTCAACCTTATTTTTAATGTTATCAGTCCAACCAAATTTCAAGAAACCAATACCAGTACTATTAGCAGCAGTATCGACTTTCAAATACAATTCTTCATTTGCTTTTGATGTTACATAAACAAAATTATGGTCGGATGCCAAACCTTTGTTTAACGGCTTAGCAACAAATGCATTTGAAGTAAACGGATTTACATCAGCCTTTGCATCCGGAGTAAATGTAAGAACATTCTTATTATCTTTCAAATAAGCGTTGATTTCGTTTGCACTTAACACATAAGTTCCTGCGTTAAAGACAGTAAACTTAACCGCATTAGAAACCTTATCGACATCCTTGGCCAACACTTTTTTCACCTGTAACTGACCTTTATTATTAGTCAAAACTAAAACATGATCAGCTTCTTGATAGGTAAACATGGGTTGCTCCTGCTCCAAATCTGTTGCATAAGTACTGGAAAAGGCCCAACCACCAAAAGTTTCACCAACAGACAAACCACCACTAATACTTGTTTCCTTGCCAAGTACCAGATCTTGAACATCAGCTTCAGAAACAGCCAAGAATTCACCCGTTGCTTTATTTACAAAATCGTAAATAGGCTCCTTACCTTGTCCTTCTTCTGTTATTGTTATACACCATAAAGAACTTTGCAGATCTGTAATTGCAGTCGTTTTTTGAATAACATACTTACCATCTTTAATAGCAAGCACTCCATTTTGTCCCTTTGTACCAACTCTCAACTGATACACTCCACTCAGCGCTGCCTTATCCAATTTTAAAATTGCAGCAGCATCACTTCCTTGTGCATAGCCTCTAATATTGCCCGCATTTACAGCTGAGAAAGCTGAAGAGAACAGTAAGCTAGCACACAAAAGAGTAGAAAACTTTTTGTTCATAATTCTAAATTTAATATTAATACTAATGTTTATAAAAGTTCAGTTCTTATCGTACGTTTGTTAACTATTGTATCTTGAAATCGAATACGTACGTTTTTTTTAGTCATTTTTGAGGGGCTTTCTGGAGGGTTTGTGTTGGAAAGTCGGTTTTTCGTACTTGTTAAGTTATCTGATTGATAAGAAAGAATATAGAAAAGGGAAAATAATTGGAAGAAAGGATTGCAGGTTTAAAAAGTAGTTGTATTTTTGTGCAGTGAAAATGGCGAACAAAAACGTACGTTTTCATTAGTCATTTCTAAAGCTCCTCTTATTTTTCTATAAATCAACATCTTAAATACGATCACACACCCGATTTCACTCTTAAAATTCTTCATTTACGCGTACATTGTATAATGTAGTATATCTCTATTAATCAACCCATTACAAAAACTGTCAAAATGTAAAAAACACCTTTTTTGCGAATTACTACCCAAAACAGCCCTTTTCAGTCCCTAGGCAAGACGGATATTTTCCTAAAATCCACTAATCATTCGTTTCCTGCCGCAAAACAAATGTGTCTGCGGTCGAAACTTTTATTTCAATCGTTGGAACTAAAGTTTCTACATGGTGGAATCAAGGTCCCAAAGCGAGTAACTATATGAAACTTTAGTTTCTAACTTTTTTAGCTGAAACTATCCGACTTACCGAATTTACTAATTCTGTAAGCGTAGTCTGCGGAATCTATTTTTTATGTATCTTTGGCTATTCAAACACCATGACAAGAGAGAAAAGCCTATGTATAAGAATGGTAAATATCGGGAAACCGATAAAATGAGTGATCTGATCTGTGAGAATTATCCGATGGTGCTCGTCATGAGCCGCTTCGGTATTGCACTCGGATTCGGAGAAAAGAATATCGGAGAAGTATGCCGCCAAAACGGTGTCGATCCCTGCACGTTCCTGACCGTCGTAAACTTTCTGACGGAAGAGATATCCGCGCCGATGACAAACATTGACAAATGTCTGTCGATCGAGGCTTTGATCACTTATCTGCATAATGCACACGCCTATTTCTTGGACTTCCGGCTGCCCCATATCCGTCGTAAACTGACAGATGCGATTGCAGACTGCCCGAAAGATGTAGCGTTCGTTATCACTAAATTTTTCGACGAATATGCAGCAGAAGTCCACAAACACATGTCGTATGAAGAAAAGATAGTATTTCCATACGTCCGGGGATTATTAAAAGGGATAAAAGACCCGAAATACAACATAACGATCTTCCGAAAACATCATGATCAGATCGAAATGAAGATTATCGAACTGAAAAATATCTTGATCAAGTATTATCCGGGACCCGGAAGCAACCTGCTGAACAGCGTCTTGTTTGACATCTTCGCGACCGAACAAGATCTGGCCTCCCATAACCACGTAGAAGACTATCTTTTCGTCCCGGCGATCCTGACTCTTGAAAAAACAATACAGTGATGCCTATGAGCGCCTTATTAAACATAGCGGTTGCCGAACCGTCTGCCATCATCCGCAGTGGGCTCGAAGCGGTATTAAAGCGAATTTCCGGATTCCGCATCCAGATCATCGAAATTGCCACTGCGGAGCTTTTGCAAGAGACACTTCGCTCACACAAACCAGACATGCTGATTATTAACCCGTCACTTCCCGGTTACTATACCATTCAGCTTCTCAAGGAAGAAACCGGCTGTACGGAAATGAAATGCATAGCCCTGCTGTATGCCGTCGCTGATCATGCCCTGCTGCGACCTTACGACGACCAGATCAACATCTATGACAGCCCGGACGAGATCCGCCACAAGCTGGAGCGCCTCCATACGTCACCGGAAGAGGAAACCGAAAACGAAGAACAGCAGACGCTTAGCGCACGCGAAAAAGAAATCGTGGTCTGTGTCGTCAAAGGGATGACAAACCGCGAAATAGCCGACCGCCTGTTCCTTTCCACACACACCGTTGTTACACACCGACGCAACATCGCCCGGAAATTGCAGGTACACAGTGCCAGTGGTCTGACCGTATACGCCATTGTTAACAAATTAGTTGAACTAAACGATATCAAATTATAATCCATGAAGAAAAACAAACTCGCCGTCCTTACGTCATGCCTTGTCCTGTCAGGGACATTCTGTACGCAGGCGCAAAACAAAACGCCACAGGAAATCCGGATACCGGATACTTACAAATTAACGAACAAGTCTATCTACCGGAATGGCTGGATAGATTTCAACAAGAATGGGAAAAAGGATGTATATGAAGATCCTACGGTCCCGATCGATGCACGTGTCGAAGACCTCCTTTCGCAGATGAATGTTGAAGAAAAAACCTGCCAGATGGTTACGCTCTACGGTTACAAGCGGGTGCTGAAAGACGACCTGCCGACATCGGACTGGAAAAAACAACTCTGGAAAGACGGCATAGGAGCCATCGATGAACATCTGAACGGTTTCCAACAATGGGGACTTCCTCCTTCCGACAACCCGTATGTCTGGCCGGCTTCCCGTCATGCCTGGGCTTTGAATGAAGTACAACGGTTCTTTATCGAAGAGACACGCCTCGGCATCCCGACCGACTTCACGAACGAAGGCATACGTGGGGTAGAAAGCTATATCGCCACCAACTTCCCGACACAGTTGGGATTGGGACACACCTGGAACCGGAACCTGGTTCATAAGGTCGGCTATATCACCGGGCGCGAAGGACGGTTGTTGGGATATACCAATGTCTATGCTCCGATCCTCGATGTCGGGCGCGATCAACGTTGGGGACGCTATGAAGAAGTATACGGCGAAAGCCCATATCTGGTAGCCGAGTTAGGTATCGAAATGGCAAAAGGGATGCAGACCGACCATCAGGTTGCCGCCACTTCCAAACACTATATCGCTTACAGTAACAACAAAGGCGGACGCGAAGGGATGGCACGCGTAGATCCGCAAATGTCACCACGCGAGGTCGAGATGATCCATGTCTATCCCTGGAAACGGGTGATCAAGGAAGCCGGGATCCTCGGAGTCATGAGTTCATACAACGATTACGACGGGTTCCCCATTCAGAGCAGCTATTATTGGCTGACGACACGTCTGCGTGGCGAATTCGGTTTCCGCGGATATGTGGTATCGGACAGCGACGCCGTCGAATATCTTTTCTCTAAACACGGAACTGCCGCCGATATGAAAGAATCCGTGCTACAAAGCGTATTGGCGGGCCTAAACATACGTTGTACATTCCGCTCACCGGATTCATACGTCCTGCCACTTCGCGAACTGATCGCGGAAGGAGCTATTCCAATGTCCACCATTGATGACCGAGTGCGTGACATCTTGCGCGTCAAATTCCTCGTTGGATTGTTCGACCATCCGTATCAGATCGATTTGAAAGAGACTGACAAAGAGGTAAACTGCGCCGAAAACCAGCAGGTTGCTTTGCAGGCTTCAAAAGAATCGCTCGTTCTGTTGAAGAACCAGGATGCCGTCCTTCCTTTAGACGTAAACAAAATTTCCAAAATCGCCGTATGCGGTCCGAATGCAGATGAAGAAGCATACGCTTTGACACATTACGGCCCGCTTGCCGTAGAAGTGACAACCGTGTTGGAAGGCATTCGGAATAAGGTAAAACCAGGAACGAACGTGCTCTTTACGAAAGGTTGTGATCTGGTAGATGCCAATTGGCCGGAATCGGAACTGATTCGTTATCCGTTGACAGCCGAAGAACAGAGCGAGATCGACAAAGCGGTGGAAAACGCGAAGAAGAGCGATGTGACTGTAGTCGTGCTGGGCGGAAGTAACCGCACCTGCGGAGAAAACAAATCACGTTCCAGCCTCGATTTGCCAGGCCGCCAACTCGATTTGCTGCAAGCTGTCGTTGCCACAGGCAAGCCAGTCGTACTGATCCTGATCAACGGACGTCCGTTGTCTATTAACTGGGCGGACAAATATGTTCCAGCTATCCTCGAAGCCTGGTATCCAGGATCACAAGGAGGCACGGCTATTGCAGACGCTTTGTTCGGCGACTACAATCCGGGAGGAAAGCTGACCGTCACCTTCCCCAAGACAGTCGGACAGATTCCGTTCAACTTCCCGACCAAACCGAATGCACAGGTTGACGGTGGACGCAACAAAGGGTTGGACGGCAATATGTCCCGCGTAAACGGCCCGTTGTATCCGTTCGGCTACGGATTGAGTTATACGACTTTCGAATACTCAGACATTTCGATCCAGCCAGCTATCGTGACACAGGTTCAACCGGTCACCGTCCGTTGCAAGGTGACGAATACAGGTAAACGTGCCGGAGATGAGGTAGTACAATTATATGTACGCGATATCCTCAGCAGTGTTACGACCTACGAGAAGAACCTCGTCGGCTTCGACCGTATCCATCTGAATCCGGGAGAGACGAAAGAGCTTACTTTCACGATCGAACCGCGTGACCTGCAACTGTTGAACAGTGACAATCATTGGGTGGTAGAACCGGGAGACTTCAAGGTTATGGTCGGAGCCTCATCCGAAGACATCCGCCTGAACGACCGTTTCACGGTAGTGGAATATGGTAAAGAGCAGGCAGTCACATCAGCAACCTCCCGGCAGCAGAAATCGGTTATTGCCAGCTCTTCCCAAGAATCTGCCCCGTTGGTATTGGACGGCAATCTGTCTACGGCCTGGAAAGCCAACAAAGGCGAATATATCACATTCGCACTTGAAAACAACGCTTCGCCTAACAGCATCGCAATTGCATGGAAAGAAAAAAGCAAAGATGCCAAATTTGAGATCCAGCTCTCCGGTGGCGGAGGCCAGTTCCTGACCGTATATGAAGGGACAGTAGAGGCTACGAACGAACTGAAGAATTACCGGTTCAAAGGCACGACCGCCAGTGATATCCGTATCGTAATAACCTCCGGCAATGCAAGTATTTCGGAAGTAAAAATCAAGGAGTTGAAAAATTAAGAATTAAAAATTAAGAATTAAGAAATAGTGTCTTATGCATTCATTTCTTAATTCTTAATTCTTAATTCTTAATTTACAAATAGATTTCCCCAAAGAACTCCGGGCAATGGAAGTTCGGGGTGGGAAGACCAATCGGGCTCCAACTGACGAAATGCGGAAATTCCGTATCGTCCGCACATTTATAGAAGTTGCCCATTATCTTTTCCGGTAGGTTGTCAGGATCGAGGCCCATCAACCGGAAAGGAATGGCAACCACCAACTCCCAACTATATACCCCTAATTTCTCAGGGAAAGCAGTATGCGGCAGACTCGAAAAGCGACGAATGGATGCATATTCTTCCGCTGTCAGCGACTTTTTCGAATCACGCGATTCCCGGTAAGAAGCATCGCAAGTACCGATACAGTTAAACTCGAAATTGTAGTAATTAGGATCATCCACCCGCTTCATAAAAAACTCCACGCAACTGTCCGTATAAACCGGCGATCCATCTGCTTCGTAGAGCGCTTTCAAAGAGTTTCCTTTGACAAAATAGCGGATATACAGGTTCACCTTCGATCTCGCAATGTCGAAGGCCACAATAGGTTTGTAGGGATATTCTTCCCAGTTAACCACATCGATTGACTCTCGCTGGGCCTTTTCCATCAAAAAGCCTACGGACGACAGGTCCAGTACGTCCAGCGTTTCCAAATAAGGGACTTTCAGTTTCTTCATTATCAATTATAGATTTGGAGTAATGGCAAATGTAAATAAGAAGTCAGCAATACGGATAAAGCTCCGATTATAGCCAAGACAATAATGACCGATCCCACAATCCTATTCAATAACCATATACCTCGCACGTTAAACCATTTCTTCAACTTAGCAACTATATAAGTGATTCCGAACCACCAGAGAACAGCACCCACCCCAATAAAAGCAATGCCTCCCAACAGCATCCAAACAGAATGTTCCGGCAAGACAAAACCAAAGCGGGCAAACAAACCAATATATAATAATACGATTAATACGTTGCTAAAGGTAAGAAGAAAAGCTGTAATAAAATCCTGAGTGAAGGATAACTTTTTTTCCCGTTGTTTTTTAAGGTTCCGGACAGGATTGGATTGGAAAATATAATAGCCGAAAATGCCCAATACGATACTGCCGATCAATTGCAAGGGAGTCTGATTCGCCTCCACAAAATTCACCACGACTCCCATCCCCAAGCAGGTCAGTGCAGCGTAGATCACGTCTGACAGAGCAGCCCCTAATCCGGTGACAAACCCGTGCCAGCGTCCTTTGTTCAGCGTTCGTTGTATGCACAGCATACCGATCGGGCCCATCGGGGCGGAAACCAGTACACCGATAACAATTCCTTTACTTATCAATCCCAGCATTATCCTTTTATTTTCTGCCTAATGACTTGCAAAGATAACGCAAACCGAGAGCAGAATAAAATGAACTCGTCCATTTTTAACCAAAAAACGCCTGCAGGAATGTTTTTTAGATTACCTACAGGCGTTTTCACACTTTATGTAAAAGACTATTTAGCTTTTTCTTTTTCTAAAATAGCTTTCAACTTTGCAACGATTTCAGGATGTTCGGCTGCTAAATTCTTCTTTTCTCCAATATCCTGTTTCAAGTTGTAAAGTTGTTCTTCCTTGCTATTGCCTAACTCGATATTCGTCAATTTCTGATAGGCAGCACCATTACTCGGAGCAATATACTTCCATTCACCGTCGGAAACAGAGAGAGAACCGGCGACTTCGACCACATAGTCACGTCCTTTCAGGTCTTTTCCCAAAAAAGCGTCCAAATGATCCTGGCTGTCAGGACCGGCCCCTTCTCCAAGAGTCTTACCCATCAGGCTTGCCATGGAAGCATACAAGTCGACCTGTGAAACCAATGCATCAGAAACACCCGGTTTCACTTGTGCCGGCCAGCTGACGATCATCGGGATACGGGTCCCGGCTTCGAAAATACTATATTTTCCACCACGGAACGGTCCCCAAGGTTTGTGGTCGCCCAAAAGCTCAACAGCATGGTCTGCATAACCGTCATCCACAACAGGACCATTGTCGCTACTCAACACGATCAAGGTGTTTTCGGCAATACCGGCTTTTTCGAGTGCGTCCATTATTTCGCCTACGGTCCAGTCGAATTGCAACAAAGCGTCGCCACGAGGGCCCATGCCGCTCTTGCCGACAAAACGGGGATGCGGCCAACGGGGAACGTGCGCGTCGTTGGTTCCGACATACAGGAAGAACGGTTCATCTTTGTGGTTTTCAATAAATCGGACAGCTTTGCAAGTGATGCTGTCTGCAATGTTTTCATCTTCCCACAAGGCCTGCTTGCCCCCTTTCATGTAGCCGATACGCGAAATGCCGTTCACGATCGCCATATCATGCCCATGGTTCGGACTCGGTTTCAATTTGGTAAGCAATTCCGGATGGTCTTTTCCCAACGGTTCGCCAGGGAATGGTTTTTCATAGCTCACTTCAATCGGATCATTCGGATCAAGATTGACGATCCGCTGGTTCTCAACCCACACACAAGGCACACGGTCGCCTGTGGCAGCCATTATATAGGAATAGTCGAACCCTATATCTGAAGGTCCCGGCGTGATAAAGCCATTCCAATCCTGTCCTCCCGTCCTGTCAGACAATCCCAAATGCCATTTACCTATAGCACCTGTTGTATAACCACACTCACGAAACATATCGGCAACAGTCGGCTGTTCAGGACGAATGACCATTCCGGCATTTCCAGCCGCAATCCCCGTGTCATTCCGTCTCCAGGCATAATGCCCCGTAAACAGCGAATAGCGCGAAGGCGTACTGGTCGCAGCTACCGCATGTGCATCCGTAAAACGAACACCCTGTGCTGCCAGTTTTTCCACATTCGGCGTATGGATCGTCTTCGATCCGTTACAACTCAAGTCGCCATAACCGATATCATCGGCTATCAGGAAAATAACGTTCGGCTTCTGTCGCTGTGTTACTTTCTCTTCCGTCTTCTGTTTGTTTCCGGAACAGGAGGCCAACAAGGTAGCTCCTATTCCTAATACGATTGTTGATTTCATGATAATAATTTATTTGTATCGCTTCATGCACCACAAGCATTGTCCCTTATCGCAAATTCGGATTGATATCCTGTTCGGACTGTGGGATCGGCCATTTATAGTCCTGCTCCTGACGGAAAGCACGGCTGTTTACCCACCATCTGCCATATTTGTCAGGTTCACCACCCGGCTTCACACTTACGCGCTGTGAACCGGGGAAAGGAGCACCGTAAATATCGCCATTTAATACTTCATGTGCAATACCCCAACGCAGTAAGTCCCAATAACGGATTCCTTCCATCGCCAATTCGACACGGCGCTCGTTCCGTAAAATAGGACGTAACTTTCCAGCATTCACTTCCGTGATTGCTGGCATCTGTACAGATGCACGACCTCTTACCTTATTGATGGTTTCATCCAGCAAGGCTTGCGTAATCCCCTCACCGGCTTCTAGTTTGGCTTCCAAATAACTCAACAGAACTTCCGCATAACGGATAACAGGAACGTTTCCTCCATAACTATTCAGATCACCGGAGAAAGTTTCGTCAAAATACTTACGCATCATAAAGCCAGTCTGCGTAGTCTGTCCTCCCATCACCTTATCCGGACTCTGAGAATCCGGATGGCAATCGTAAACAGCCCCTTTAAAAGTGGAACCATTATAATAAATGGTATAATCCAGACGCGGGTCTCTGTTTTCGCCCAAGTTATCTGGATTATATAGCGGACTGTCATAACTGAACGGCGTACCGTCTTTGAACTGGTAAGCTTCAAACAGACCTGCAGCAACATTAATCAGACACCAGCCACCATCTTTCACAGGGAAAGCATGCTGCGGCATTGCGTTTCCAGCCAAGTCTTGCAAATACTGCATAGAGAAAATATTTTCACTACTATTCTCGTTCGAGGGCAAGAAAAGGGATGCATAATCCGGATCGATCGCATTGTCACCCAAGTCTATGATCTCTTTATAAGCGGCTGCCGCTTCGCTATATTTTTTGGCTGCCAATAACGTACGTCCCAAAAAAGCGAGAGAAGCCTGCTTGCTCGCACGTCCGGTTTCGGAACCTTTCAAATCCTTAAAACGAGGCAAGTCGGCGGCAGCTTCAGTAAACTCTTTAATAATAAAATCAGTAATTTCTGCTTTCGTATTTTTCTTTACCGTATTAGCCTCATCCTTAGTCAACACCTTCGTCACTAACGGCACATCTTGGAAAAACTGAGACAGATAAAAATACTGGGCAGCCCGGATAAAGCGGGCTTCTGCCGTGAAGCGAGCCACGACAGCCGGATCACTCAAGTTACCAATACCTTCCAAAAAACGGTTACAACGGGCTATCTTCGCATACGAATTTTCCCAATAAGCTTTCGTATAAGCATTGTTTGATAACAAAGTTCCATCCGACATCTTATGGAAATTCGAGTTTGTCCCACGACGGTCATACGCATTATCCGTAGGAAATTCCATAAAAATCAAACCGCCATACGACCACCAGTCTGTCGGAGTATATTCCGGAGAGTTAAACAATATATTCCCTTTATAAACACCGGTCAAAGCCAACTCCGCATTATCTTCGCTGGTCCAGAAATCATTTTCTGCAAACTTATCCAGCGGATTCCGGTCCAAATCACACGATACGAAGATTGTCGATGCCGCCAGTAAAGTGAAAATAAAATATTTAATTCGTTTCATATCTTTTAGAATTTAAAGTTTACACCAAATGTATAAGTTGCCAATATCGGATAATAGTTTCCGGAAGTATTGATTTCCGGGTCCCATCCGGGTTTATACTTGTTCCAGCAAAGAGGATTCTCTGCCTGTACATACACACGCAGATTACTGATTTTGGCTGCCTGTAACATTTTTTTCGGGAACGTATATCCCAATTGAATATTTTTCAAACGGATATAAGAAGCATCCTGAGTCCAGAAATCAGAAGTGACGATATTCGGCGTCGTGGAGTTACTTAAGTCTTCCAATCTCGGATAAGCCGGATAGCGAGTCGGGTTAGCCGGGTCAAAACGTCCTTCAGCCTGCCATTTCTGGATATTGCCGTCACCTCTGAACGCCCAACCGGCAAAGCCGTCCAACATACCGGTCACACCGGCAACCCCTTGTAACAACACCGACAGGTCTAAACCCTTATATTCCACACCCAAATTCAGACCGAAAGTAAACTTCGGAATACGGGAGCCCAAATACACACGGTCATAATTCGGATCTATCTTACCATCAGGTACACCGTCCGGTCCACTGATATCTTTGTAACGGATATCTCCTGGCTGAGGATTAGGAGTAACCTTGCTCTGGTCATACCATGATTTTATATCATTTTCATCAAGAAAGACACCATCAGATACATAACCGTAATACATCTGAATCGGGTAACCAATAAACAAATCGCTACCATTCCCGACCATACCGTTCAACTGTTCCACATTACCAACCCCCAAAGTTGTCAATTTATTCTTAATAATAGACAAGTTGGCATTCACATTGTAAGAGACATCCCCGATTTTATTACGATGTCCTACCTCAAATTCCCAACCAAAGTTCTTCAACTCCCCAGTATTCATCTCCGAAATTTTCTGTCCTAAAATAGTAGAAACACTTCCACTCGGTTTATACAGGATATCATATGTACGGCGATTAAAATAAGAAGCATTCACACTCAGCAGACCGTTCCAGAAGACAGCCTCCAGACCACCGTCAATGGTTTCCGTCTCTTCCCATTTGATTGTCGGATCTACAGCTGTCGTGACAGCGGCACCTTGTGTATAAGTATCTCCGAAAGGATAGTTCTGCCCCAGTTCATATACAGACTGGTAGGGATAGTTACCAATATTTTGGTTACCGAGGCGTCCCCATGATACTTTCAATTTTAAGTTGGAGATAAAACCTAGAGACTCATTTCCCTTAAAGAAATTTTCCTCCGACAATCTCCAACCGGCTGCGACAGACGGAAAGAACCCGAACTTCTTACTTTGAGGGAAACGGGAAGAACCGTCATAACGCACCGTAGATTCAAACAGGTAACGTTCGTTGAAATTATAACGGAGACGTCCGAAACCGGATTGGATCGCCCAAGCATTACCGGTCCCTTCCGATTTCTGGTTATCCGGTGAACCAGCGTTCAAATAAGGCAGATCATTTCCAGGAAATTTATCACGTGAACCTTGTACATAACGGTAGTCTTCCTGTTCCCAAGAATAACCAGCCAAAATTCCGAACGTATGTTCACCGATCGTCTTATTATATTCGGCTGTCGCCTGGAAAGTCTTATAAATTGTCTTCCCCATCTTATGTTTTAACTCGGACGGCCCCAACACACGGTCACCGGAAAGCTTCATAGTCGAACGGTAAGTACGTTCTTCACCGTTAGTATAAGTATATGCACCAATAGCGGATAATAACAAATCTTTGACCGGATTATAGTCCAGACGGACATTGGCATTTAAAGAAAATTCAGGATTCTCATAGAAAGAATCGCTCTTGATCCATCCGGCAGGCGTTCCATGCAATTCACGTCCGGCACCAAACGAACCGTCAGACAAAATGGTCGGTGTAAGTCCGGGGAAACGCAAGGCTTTCTGAATAAGAACCAACATATTATCGGCGTCATCACCACCTGGAGCCATCGGCTCTTTCCGGTTGCCATACACGCCGGACAAGCGGCTAGTCAATTTCAATCCCGGCAAGATTTCGTTAATCAGATTCACACGGGCATTGTAGCGCTGGTAATCGTTTTTCTCCACGATACCGTTCTGTTTCAGATAACCGAATGAAACCATATATTTGTTTTCGGCATTGCCACCGTTAATTGTCACATCATGTCCGGTCTGTAAACCTTTACGGGAAAAAACCTCATCCAAATAACGTGCATTGGCATAATGATCCGGATCGCTGCCGTCTCTAAACTTCTGAATTTCTTCCTGCGTATAAGCTTCACGTCCTACCGCTTCATTATAGAGAGTCGCATATTGCCAAGTATCGACAAATTCCGGCAATGCCGTAGGCGTATTGAAACCTACATACCCATTATAACCGACAGATACTTTGCCTTCCTTACCCGTCTTCGTCGTCACCAAGATAACACCGTTCGCGGCACGTGATCCGTAGATGGCTGCCGTCGAAGCATCCTTCAATACGGAAATCGATTCCACATCTTCCGAACTGACATCATTCAACTTGCCGGGAATACCATCGATCAACACCAAAGCATCTGATTTATTGCTTTCACCACCAAAAGAACCGACACCACGAACACGGATCTCACCACCACTATTACCCGGACGTCCCGAACGCTGGATTACGGTCACACCTGCCATCTGTCCAGTCAGGACATTCGACAACTGTGGAGTCGAACGGTTTTCGAGTTTCTCGCTGCCGATCTGAGCGATCGAACCAATCACATTCACTTTCTTTTCTGTACCGTAACCGACAACGACCACTTCTTCCAAAGCTTGTGAGTCTTCTACCAGCTCAATCACATAGTCTGTCTTGGTGTCAACCGTCAGTTCCTTCGTGATATAACCGATATAGGAAATCTGTAACTTGGCACCTTTCGGTGCATCAAGGGAAAAACGACCGTCCATATCGGTGATCGTCCCGTTTGTTGTACCCTTCACCACTACATTCGCACCAGCAATCGGCCCGAAAGCATCCGAAACAACCCCCCAGATCTTACCATCTTGCTGCACTTCGCCCAACAAGACAATCTTATTATCTTCGATACGATATTTATAGGAAGACAATATCTGGTTCAAAACTTCTTTAATATTCCCGTTTTTGACATTCAAATCAACATGTTTTGTCATATCAACGGCAGAGTTACTGAAGAAAAACACAAATTGCGTATTTGCTTCAATCGTTTTAATCGCTTCCTCAAGCGTCACATCAGACAGGCTAAGATTAATCTTCGCATTCTGGGCATAACTTTCCACTGCAGACAGTTGGAAAAAGGAAATGGCAACAAATAAAAGTATTAGCTTCATTTTCCTGAATAAATTAATGTTAAGAAAGGGTATGGAACTCCCATACGTGGACTTTTTTTTCATACATTTGAATATTTAAAGTTTTACATTTTGCTCTCACACTCTTACCTTTGAGAGCAGTTTGTTTTGTTTTAACATCAGGCGGATGCTGGTAACATCTGCCTGATTTTTTTGATGTTTTTCTGAGTCTTAGACCATAGGCAAATTATTTATTGTTTATTATTTAGGACTGATTATTATCTTATCTCCCTCAATTGTATAGCGGATCGGGCTGATCAAGGTCAACAACTTCAGAATTTCTTCCGGTGACTCTTTCCGGATGGTCAACGACAGGCGATGATCGAGCGAAACACCTTTCTTGCATTCTATCTCCATATTATACCAGTGTTTCATCCGATGCAAGATAGTCGACAGCTTTTCATTCGTGCAGACCAGCTTGTCACCAATCCAGATAATATAATCGGAGGCATCCACCTCCGCCAAGTTATAGGTTCCACTCTGCCTGTTACAGGAAATCCGTTGATTCGGTTTCAAGATGATTCCTTTACTCATACCAGACAAAAAGACTTCCACCTCACCCGAGAGCAAGGTTGTTTCGATCGTTTCCTTATTCTCGTAATTCTTGACATTGAAATGAGTGCCCAACACGTTTACGATCATCCCGTCCGTTTCTACAAAGAAAGGTGCCTTTTCATTCCGTACGACTTCGAAATAGCCTTCTCCTTCCAACTTCACAGAGCGCTTATTATCAGTGAATTGCTCCGGATAGATCAGCATACTGTTAGCATTTAGCCAAGCGGTCGTCCCGTCCGGCAAGGTCACAGACCCTTTGCTGCCTTTTCCCATAATGACACGATTCATTATCAACTGTTCTTCAATAGAAGAATCAAACAACTGATTTTGTCCGGTAAAATAACCACCTAACGAGCAAACCAGCAGTATGGCGACAGAAGCGGCTACTTTCATATAATAAGACAGGCGCCTTTGTCTCCTTGCCCTCTCTTTCGCCTCGATCCCAGTCGTGAAACGTTTAAAAGCCCGCTTCACCAGTTCCGGGTCTGACACCGGGGCTGCATCACTTTCCAACCACCGGTCCCTTATTTCGGAAAAAGTCTTTTTATTCTCCTCATCGGCCCTCAGCCAGACAAGAAGAAGTTCTTTCTCCTTTTCCGAAGCATTTCCTTGCAAATATTTTAGTATTATATCGTTCATCCTAGATTGCATTCTTTATACCTATCACAAAACAAAATGGAATATCCCTACCTCCGAATTGAAAAAAATTCTATTTTTGCTAAAAATTTTCAGAAAGAGGCAGGATATCATGAAAATACCGGAAGAAAACTGTTTGGAAAAGCTACACGCCAAGACAAAGGACATCGCTCTGTTCCGAGAACTGTTTGACTCCTATTTTCGAACACTTACGACCTATGCCTACCGCTTCGTGGGCGACTGGCAGACCGCCGAAGATATCACCCAGGATGTCTTCACGTCGCTTTGGGAAAAGAAGGAAAACATCGACTTCGACGATCCAATCAAGCCCTACCTTTACCGTGCCGTTTACAACCGTTCCATCAATTACCTGAATTCAGCCCTGACACAGAAGCGCATCGAAGGTGCAGATACGATCGATGAACTGATCAACCGGGAAATCCTCAGCTACAACCAGCATGACACGCTCCTGCTGAAAGAGATTACCGACGAGATCAACCGGTTTGTCGACACCCTTCCGCCCCAATGCAGGACGGTCTACAAGCTGAGCCGCGAAAAGAACCTGCGGAATAAAGAAATAGCCGCCCAAATGGAAATCAGTGAAAAGGCGGTAGAAAAACATATTTCCAAGGCATTGAATGAGATACGCAACCACTTGGTACGCCTCGACATCCTTTCCATACTGGTTTGCCTGATTGGTAATTCTTCCTGTCATTAGTTTTTGAGATTTTACACAGGCTCTATAAGTTCGTTATCAAATCAATAAATAATAAAATGAAGTCTCAATGCTTAGTTATTAAAAAAACAGACAATAACCCTTATTAGGACGTTTTTCTATTTGGGATGAAATCCCGGACAATTCGGGTTTGACATTTCTCTCTTTCAGGCCCGAATTAATAAATAGCTGATAAAAAAAAGTCGGCAGGAAACAGAAAAATGGACTCTCTTCGTCACTGAAAAATAAAAAATCCTGACATTATGAAAAAGCTAAACCTCCGGAGAATCGTCTGTAGCAAACGAATGTTACCGCAAGCCTGAATGTTTCAAAAGAGATTTACTTCTTTGACGGCATGACGACCGTCTTTGTGGCAAAAAACCCCGCACTTCATAGCAAAAAACCATTTTTTCCCAGTGTAGAACCGGTATTTGCAACTATTTATAAAGAATGTGTTTTGTCATTAACGAAACAATATTTTATAATAACTCCCTTCCCGGATGAGTATGAAAAGGAATGATTCCTCATCCGATAAATGCCCCAAAACAGCCTTTTCATCAGTCGAAACCCCAAAAACTTAATACACCCAATAATTGGAAAATGAATAAAACCGATCAGGCTTAAAAACTATTATTCTCTCATTGCTAAAAAGAGGAAAGCCTTAGAAAATACGATAATCCCAGTTTTCGTTTGCACGGGATAATGAGGTATGGCTTACGGTCCTGCGAAAGCCAAGATGATATGAGGTGTTAGATATGCTCATTCATGACATTAAGATACCTGGTACATTTTTAATCATAAACTGATTGGTAAATAACAAGGCTGTATGGAATGCCATATCGAAGGATGAGTCAAAACGGGCTTCGTTTTTTCTAATTTATTTTCTTCAACAGATTTAAGGGAAATTCGGTTAGTAAGCACTATCTTTGCACCTTGTAAGCGAGGGGTATCCTTATATTATCCCCCGTATGAACGGAATACCATTAATAAATCGACGATATGATTCTATTCTTTCAATCTCCAACAAAGACGGTGTTAGCTGTGGAGGCTGCACACGCTTTCTCTCCTGAAGATGTAGAAAAATTAGTTTGGGCTTTTAGCGAGGCAAAGCCTCTCCAGGCTGAAACATTGGAAGGCTGGTATGTTGGTCCACGCCGGGAAATGATCACCCCGTGGAGTACGAATGCCGTGGAAATCACCCAGAACATGGGACTCACCGGTATATCACGCATCGAGGAATACTTCCCTGTTTCTTCCGGCGAAGCAGAGCATGACCCGATGTTACAGCGTATCTATGACGGTCTGAACCAGGACATCTTCACGATCAGTAAACAACCGGACCCGATTGTTTATATTGAGGATATCGAAGCCTACAACAAACAGGAAGGACTGGCATTGAGCGATGAAGAAGTAGCCTACCTCAACGAAGTAAGCCAAAAGCTGGAACGCCGGCTGACCGACAGCGAAGTATACGGTTTTGCACAGGTGAACTCGGAGCACTGCCGTCACAAAATCTTCGGCGGTACATTTATTATCGACGGAGAAGAGAAAGAAAGTTCTCTCTTTAACCTGATCAAGAAAACATCGGCGGAGAACCCGAACAAATTGGTTTCCGCCTATAAAGATAATGTGGCATTCAACGAAGGCCCGGTGATCGAACAATTTGCTCCGGCAAGCGGCGACAAACCGGATTTCTACGAAGTGAAAGAAATCAAATCGGTTATCTCATTGAAAGCTGAAACCCACAACTTCCCGACAACAGTCGAACCGTTCAACGGTGCGGCTACCGGATCGGGTGGTGAAATCCGTGACCGCCTGGGTGGCGGAAAATCATCTTTACCGATTGCCGGAACAGCCGTTTATATGACATCTTATCCGCGTACGGAAGGTGCACGCGAATGGGAAAAGATCCTCGATCCACGCCCCTGGTTGTACCAGACTCCGGAACAAATCCTGATCAAGGCCTCCAACGGTGCATCCGATTTCGGTAACAAGTTCGGACAGCCGCTGATCTGCGGTTCGGTCCTGACATTCGAACACGAAGAGAACAAGAAGAAATATGCTTACGACAAAGTGATCATGTTGGCCGGCGGTGTCGGTTATGCTAATATGCGCGACGCGTTGAAGGGCGATCCCGCACCAGGCGAAAAAGTTGTCCTGTTAGGTGGCGACAACTACCGCATCGGTATGGGCGGAGGCGCTGTCTCTTCTGTAAACACGGGCCAATATACCAGCGGTATCGAGTTGAACGCCGTACAGCGCGCCAACCCGGAAATGCAGAAACGCGTTTCCAACGTGATCCGTGCGATTGCCGAATCGGACAACAACCCGGTTATCTCCATCCATGACCACGGCGCAGGAGGTCATTTGAACTGTCTCTCCGAATTGGTGGAAGCAACCGGCGGACATATCGACATGAGCCAGTTACCTGTCGGTGACCCGACACTTTCCGCAAAAGAAATCGTAGGTAATGAAAGCCAGGAACGTATGGGTTTGCTGATGAAGGAAGAAGATGTTGCCCGTGTACAGCGCATTGCCGACCGCGAACGTTCTCCGATGTATGTGGTAGGTGAAACGACCAACGACATGAAGTTCGTCTTCGAACAGGCCGACGGCGTGAAACCAATCGACATCAAACTGGAATATATGTTCGGTAAACCGCCAAGAACGATCATGAAGGATCATACGGTCAAAGAAACATACGCTCCAGTCGTTTATAAAGAATCCGAACTGCATCACTATCTGGAAAATGTACTTCAGTTGGAAGCTGTTGCATGTAAAGACTGGCTGACCAACAAGGTGGACCGTTCGGTGACAGGCAAGGTCGCACGCCAGCAGTGCCAAGGTGAATTGCAGTTGCCGCTGAGCGACTTGGGTGCTGTAGCACTGGATTACCGTGGAAAAGCGGGTATCGCCACATCTATCGGGCATGCTCCGCAGGTAGCGATGATCGACCCGGCTGCCGGTTCTGTCATGGCGATTGCCGAATCATTGACAAATATCGTTTTCGCTCCACTGTCCGACAAGCTATCAGGTGTATCTTTGAGTGCCAACTGGATGTGGCCATGCCGTAACGAAGGCGAGGATGCCCGCCTGTACAAAGCGGTTCAGGCTGCTTCGGACTTCGCTTGTGCACTGGGCATCAATATCCCGACCGGTAAAGACTCTCTGTCCATGACACAGAAATATGGCGACGACAAAGTGATTGCTCCGGGTACGGTGATTATTTCTGCCGGTGCAGAAGTCAGCGACATTCGCAAGATCGTATCTCCGGTATTGGCCCACGAAAAGAATTCTTACATATATTATATTGACTTCTCGTTCGACACGATGAAGTTGGGCGGTTCCGCTCTTGCACAGGTTCTGAACAAATTGGGCGATGAAGTCCCAACGGTAAAAGACAGCGAATATTTTTCCGACGCATTCAACGCTGTACAGGATGCCATCGAAAAAGGTCTGGTTCTCGCCGGACACGACATTTCAGCCGGTGGTATGATCACAGCATTGCTTGAAATGTGTTTTGCCAATGTGGAAGGCGGTCTGGAAGTGAACCTCGACAAATTGTCGGAACAGGACATAGTCAAGATTCTGTTCGCCGAAAATCCGGGTATCCTGGTCCAGGTGAAAGACAAGAAAGCTTTCGAAAAGTTGATGGAAGATGCAGGAGTAGGTTTTGCTATTATCGCCAAGCCGACTTCCGAACGCCACATTCTGGTTTCCAAAGAAGGCGTCCAGTACCATTTCGGCATCGACTACATGCGCGACGTATGGTACGAATCATCTTATAAACTGGATATCAAGCAGAGTGGTAGCGTATGTGCAGGCAACCGTTTCGAGAACTACAAGATGCAGCCACTGGAATTCAAGTATCCGAAGAGCTTCACCGGCAAGCTGTCTTCTTACGGCCTGACTGCCGATCGCAAAGGAAAGAGCGGAATCCGTGCCGCCGTAATCCGTGAAAAGGGTTGCCAGTGTGAACGTGAAACATCTTATGCACTGTATCTGGCAGGTTTCGATGTGAAAGATGTTCACATGACCGATTTGGCTTCCGGACGCGAAACATTGGAAGACGTAAACATGATTGTATTCTGCGGTGGTTTTTCCAACTCCGACGTTTTAGGCTCTGCCAAAGGATGGGCCGGAGGTTTCTTATTCAACGAGAAAGCCAAGAAGGCGCTGGATAACTTCTATGCACGTCCTGACACCTTGAGTCTGGGTATCTGCAACGGTTGCCAGCTGATGGCCGAGTTAGGGGTTGTTTATCCGGAACATGTAAAGAAACACAAAATGTTGCACAATGATTCGCACAAGTTCGAATCGAACTTCATCTCGGTCGAGATCCCAAAAAACCATTCTGTCATGTTCGGTTCTTTAAGCGGTTCCAAATTAGGAATCTGGGTGGCTCACGGCGAAGGCAAGTTCTCTTTCCCGTATGAAGAAAAAGAATACCATATTGCACTTAAATACAACTACGAAGGCTATCCTGCCAATCCGAACGGTTCGCCTTGGTCGGTTGCCGGTGTCTGCTCTCACGACGGACGCCATCTGGCAATGATGCCTCACTTGGAACGTGCGATGTTCCCATGGCAATGCGGTTACTATCCTGAAGACCGACGAAACAGTGACGAAGTCACTCCATGGATCGAAGGTTTCGTGAACGCACGGAAGTGGATAGAAGAGCATAAGAAATAATATTTGGATAGGAAGTTGCGTTATAATAATATAGCGCAACTTTTTTTATTTATGAAAGGTTTATCTATTACTCATTTAAATATTATCCATTATGAAAAAGATTGCTTTATTATTGTTGATGTTCGTGGCGTTTCAGGTCAGTGCACAGGATTTCCATTTCTTACCGAAGATCGGATTGAACCTTGCCAATATGACAAATAGTGACGGAAGTATGAAGCCTGGGTTGAACGTCGGGGTTGCCGCCGAGTTTCCTATCAATCCGCAATTTTCCGTCGAGCCGGGAATCTATTATTCCATGCAAGGAGTGAAAGAATCAGAAGGCGGAATCTCCGGCAAAATCAAAAACGATTACATAAACATTCCTATCTATGCAAAAGCCTATCTATACAATGGCTTTTATGCATTTGCGGGACCACAATTCGGTTTCTTAGCCCGTTCTAAAGCAAGCGCCTCTTATAACGGTACTGACATTTCGGTTAATTCGAAAGATGCATTCAAAACATTTGATTTCGCACTAGGAATCGGCGTCGGCTATCAATTCGATTTAGGCTTGCTGGTTTCAATGAACTATAATATAGGATTCACCAATACCTTATCCGATGGCGACATCACATTAAATGGCAACTCCATGAATTGGGATGGGGAGAAATCCCGTAATGGCGTCCTGCAGATCAACCTCGGTTGGAGATTCTGAAATATCCGCTTGCCGGTATAAAATCCGACAGACATCCATTTTGAAACGGATAGGCTTCGAAGAACATTCGAATGCTTATCCGTTTTTTATGCTGCCCGACATTATAAATCACGGATTCTTATTATTGCGTCTTCCGTATTAATCCCTATCTTCGCGACCTAAACAATAAACAAGTACACTGATTCATGAAAAAGTTGCTATTTATCTTCTTTACAGCAGGTCTTATACAGGGATTTAGCTCTTGTTCCCACAAAGACACTCCAGATAATGCACTGGCATTGATCCCACAGCCCCAAGAAATGAAAGTCGGGACGGATCATTTCAAACTGACTCGCCGGGCAGCTATCACACTCGACACATCCAATCCTCAGTTAATAGGGATAGCTCGGTACTTCAACAATAAAGTTGCCCCCGCAACAGGTTTTGAAATTCCGGTTGAAAAGCACGGCAACATTGAATTTAAGCTGACCGACAATACCGCTTTCGGTGCAGAAGGATATCGCTTGCAGGTAAAACATGGCGATATCATCATCACCGCCCATCAACCGGCCGGGATCTTCTACGGGATACAGACTTTATTGCAGATGCTTCCCCCCGAAATAAAAAACAGCCAGAAACAAAAAGGCATCGACTGGACGGTTCCCTGTGCCGACATCACCGACAAACCCCAGTTTGCCTGGCGCGGACTTATGCTTGACGTCAGCCGCCACTGGTTCACTAAAGAGGAAGTAAAGAAATACATCGACGAACTGGCAGAATACAAAATGAATGTATTCCATTGGCATTTGACCGACGATCAAGGATGGCGTCTGGAAATAAAATCCCTGCCACGCCTGACAGAGGTTGGCGCCTGGCGCGCTCCGCGCGTCGGGCAATGGTGGCAACGCACACCACAGCAACCTGGAGAAGAAACGACCTACGGAGGCTTCTACACACAGGAAGATGTGAAGGAAGTATTGGCATACGCTGCAGAACGCTACGTACGCGTCATTCCTGAAATAGACGTGCCGGGACATAGCCTGGCAGCACTCGTCGCCTATCCTGATCTGGCGTGTATGAAAGCACCATCGGCTGTCGGGGTCGGCAACAAGTTTTACGGCGAAGACGAAAACACACTTTGTGTCGGCAAAGATGCCACTTTCGAGTTTATGGACAAGGTCTTGACAGAAGTTGCCGCCTTGTTTCCGGATGAATACATCCATATCGGAGGAGACGAATGTTTCAAAGGTTTTTGGCACAAATGTCCGCGTTGCCAAGCTCGCATGAAAGCGGAAAACCTGAAGAACGAAAACGAACTACAGAGTTACTTTATCCACCGTATGGAAAGCATCTTGAAAGAAAAAGGGAAAAAGCTGATCGGCTGGGACGAGATTATCGACGGCGGGCTGGCTCCCGATGCTACCGTTATGAGCTGGCGCGGGATGGAGGGCGGAATCAAATCAGCAAAAGCCGGTCATCATGTGATCATGACACCGACCGAACATTGCTACATCGACCTCTGGCAAGGAGAACCATCTGTCGAACCGGACACCTACTCCATGTGCCGCCTGAAAGATTCCTACAGTTTCAACCCAGTTCCCGACAGTGTGCCGGCCGAAATGATACTAGGAGGACAAGGCAATCTCTGGGCTGAATCCGTCCCCACTTTCCGTCATGCCGAATATATGACCTGGCCACGTGGATGGGCACTTGCCGAAGTCCTTTGGACCGGACCTTCCAAGACGGATTGGGACAGGTTCTGGCCACGTGTCGAACGACATTTCGTTCGTGCGGACCAGGCACAGATCAACTATGCACGCAGCATGTACAATGCCATCGTCACTCCTTACTATACTGAAGATGGTGTTTTGGAGATCAAACTGGATAGCGAACCGGGCAATCTTGACATCTACTATACATTCGACAATACGGACCCCGACAACTTCACTCCGAAATATGAAGCTCCGCTCCGAATACCAAAGAATGCGACTTGGTTACGTATTGTCACTTATCGGGACAACAAGCCGATTGGCAAAGTTATAACATTGACAATCAAAGAACTTGAAAAGCGGGCGGATAACACTCGCCATGTCGTCGGCAACTTGTAACATAAATGTAACATATATGTCGTAAATGCGAAACAGTATTCTCGTTCCTTTGTAAATAAAATCATAGAGTCCAAAAAGTTAGGAATGAAATCAGGAAAGATTATTGCGCTTGGCCTGTTGGCGCTGCTTCCAATTGCGATGAAGGCACAGGAAGCTCAGGAAATAGAAAAACTGAATGCTCGTATCGATTCACTTTCGCAGGAGACGACAACCCTGGATAAAATCGTCCGGAAACTCAGCAAATTCAAAGTATCCGCTTATATCCAAGGACAATTCCAATACGGTCAGGAAGATGCCACCCTGAAAGTCGGTGACAAGAACGAACATGAAGACAAAGGTTTCAACCGTTTCGGCATCCGCCGCGGACGGTTGAAATTCGAATATAATGACGGTATCGGAACCGGTGCTGTACAGATCGAAGCCAACGACAAGGGTGTCAGTTTCCGTGACCTTTACATCGGTATAAAAGATCCCTGGACAAAACGCTGCCAACTGATGGCGGGTGTTTTCAATCGCCCTTTCGGTCACGAAATCGGCTATTCGACTAGCGGATTAGAATCTCCCGAACGTGCCACCATCATCCAATACTTCTTCCCCGACGAACGCGATTTAGGCGCCATGCTGACACTCCGGGCTAAAGAAACAAGCCCGATCGGTTTTCTCCGTCTCGATGCCGGACTGTTCGCCGGTAACAGCATCAATCGGGAAACAGACAGCCGCAAAGACTTCATCGGCCGCTTGGGAGCCGAAAAGAAAATCGGCAACTGGGGAAAATGGGGATTAGGCGCCTCCTACTACAACGGCGGAGTTTACAACCCGACGACAACCGCCTACGAACTCCAGGATAAAAAATTCATCGCAGTCGACAAAGGAGAAACCGGTACATACATGAAACGTGAGTACATCGGCTTGGACGCTCAGTTCTCATTCAAAAACAGTTGGGGAACGACAAGCTTGCGCGGTGAAGGACTGTTAGGTACACAACCGGGTATCGCCGGCAGCAGCAAAAGCCCCAACACAGGGACACGCCCGGCCAATGAACCGGAGAACTCCCTGTTCAAGCGTCCTTTCATCGGCTACTTTTTCTATTTGGTGCACGACATCGGAACCACTCCTTTCTCTGCCGTCTTGAAATACGACGTTTATGATCCCAACACCAAGTTGAAAGGGAATGAGATCGGCATTGAAAACAGCTTGACCTCCAAGACCGACCTCGCCCAGAGCACACTCGGCATCGGCGCTTTGTACCGTTTCAACAAGCATATCCGCGTGCAAGCCTATTACGAGTTCAACTTCAATGAAAAGAGCGATTTCGTAAAGGGATATGAAAAGGACAGGGAAGACGACGTATTCACCTTGCGTCTGCAATATAAGTTTTAATACAAACGTAACATCTGTTTCACACGCTTGCAACACTCCTGTATTTACTTTGCATACAGAAATTTAATTCAAAACAGAGTAATGAGAAAGACAATTGTTATGGCCGCAGTAGCCGCCTGTATGTTTGTATCGAACGTGTTTGCACAGAGAATTAAAGGGAGCGACACTTGCCTTCCCTTAAGCCAGACGGAAGCAGAAAACTTCATCAACAAAAATAAATCGGCAAAGATAACCGTGACGGGCGGCGGCTCCGGCGTTGGTATCTCAGCCTTGATGGAAGGGACAACCGATATCGCCATGTCTTCCCGTAAGATGAAATTCGATGAAAAAGTCAAATTGCAGGAAGCAAAGAAAAGCACCAAAGAAGTGGTGATCGCTTACGACGCACTGGCGGTAGTCGTACACCCGTCCAATAAAGTGTCCAACCTGACGCGTGAACAGCTGGAAGGCATTTTCACAGGAAAGATCAAGAACTGGAAAGAAGTGGGCGGCGCCGACATGAAGATCGTAGCCTATTCGCGCGAAACGTCTTCCGGAACATACGAATTCTTTAAGGAAAGTGTCCTGAAGAACAAGAACTATATGAACGGCATCCTTAGCATGCCCGCAACAGGAGCCATCATTCAGTCTGTCAGCCAGACAAAAGGAGCCATCGGCTATGTCGGCTTGGCTTACATAAACAAAGAAGTAAAACCGATTCATGTCTCTTACGATGCAGGCAAAACATTCACCGAGCCATCCTTCGAGAATGCAAAAAACAAGGCATATCCGATCGTCCGTCCGTTGTTCTATTACTACGATGTAAAGAATGAAGGCAAAGTGAAACCCTTTATCGATTATATCTTATCGGCTGAAGGACAAGCAACGGTTAAACAGGTCGGTTATATCCCGGTAAAATAAGTCAAAAACTATATAGCTCCCGCGCTCGACGTGGGATCGCGTTAAAGCCGGCCATATCAATCAGATGTATATGGCCGGCTTTTTTGTGTCCCCGCGTCAAGCGCGGGGACAGGAGGGAATGCACAATTATTATTTATTTGTGCAATAATATTGATTAAACCTGCACATTTTTTGGTTTATTGTGCTACCTTTGCCACATATATATTTTTTATTTACACATTTTACTTACATGAAGACATTAACAATTGGGGATCTGAAAGCCCGCATTCCAATCATCCAGGGTGGAATGGGCGTAGGAATCTCTCTCTCCGGCTTAGCCTCAGCCGTTGCAAATGAAGGTGGGATTGGCGTTATCTCCGCCGCCGGTCTCGGTCTCTTATATAAGAAACTTTCTCCCAACTACACCGAAGCCGGCAATCTGGGCCTTGCAGCCGAGATCCGGAAAGCCCGCGAGAAGGCCAAAGGCATTATCGGTGTGAATGTGATGGTCGCACTTTCAGACTTCGCCGAACTGGTGAAAACCAGTATTGCGGAAAAGGTAGACATCATTTTCAGTGGTGCCGGACTACCTTTGGACCTGCCGTCTTTCCTGAAGAAAGACAGCGTGACGAAGCTCGTCCCCATCGTTTCCAGTGCACGTGCCATCCGCATCATCTGCGAAAAATGGAAAAACAACTACGACTACCTTCCCGATGCCGTTGTGCTGGAAGGCCCGAAAGCAGGCGGCCACTTAGGATACAAGGAGAACCAGCTGGAAGACGAGCATTTTTCACTCGAAGAACTGCTGCCTCAAGTAGTGGAAGAAGTTTCCCACTTCGAAGAAAAATATAACAAAAGAATCCCGGTAATTGCAGCAGGAGGCATTTACACGGGTGAAGACATCAAACGCGTGATGGACCTGGGAGCATCGGGCGTTCAATTAGGAACCCGTTTCGTCACCACTACCGAGTGCGACGCTTCCGATGCTTTCAAGGAAAGCTACGTCAAGGCACAGGAGAAGGATATCGAGATCATCAAAAGTCCGGTCGGAATGCCGGGCAGGGCAATCCACAGTCATTTTCTCGAAAAGGTAAAAGCCGGAATGAAACAGCCGAAGGTCTGTCCTTTCAACTGCATCAAGACGTGTGATATCTCGCGAAGCCCCTACTGTATCGTAACAGCCCTGTACAACGCCTTCAAAGGAAACTTCGAGAACGGCTACGCTTTCGCAGGAAGCAATGCCTGGCGGACAACCCGCATCATGTCGGTGAAAGAAACGATAAGCGAGCTGATCAACGAGTGGAAACGCTCTGACCAACCGACTCTTTCCTCCCGATAAACAAAAAGTTTCATCGGCTTGGAACTTTTGTTTCCCGCCGATGAAACTTTGGTTTCTTGCTGATGAAAATTTATTCTCCTGCAAATGAAAATAAATCTTTACCTTGAGAAAAAAGTGAAAACATTATCATTTATTCTCTTTCTTCTTCATATTCATCTCGATGACAAAAGACACAAGTAGACCAATACCCCCAAAGAGCAGGACAGAAGCACCGTAAACGGTACCGGCGACATCGCTACGATACCAACCACGCCAGCCGTCGCTCAAGAAAAGATCGTCACCACCTCCTACTGCCAAAACCGTGCTTATCAAAAAGCCGACCAACAGCCCCAGCCCGATACCTGTCAGCAGACAACCTGCTTTCAGAGAACTGAAAGAGATATGGTTTCCTTTATAACTCGGCAATCCCAATTTTCCCTCGAACGCAGAAGCATCCAGTTTGTCACCGATCTTTTCGATAATAGCCAACCGCTCTTTTCTACGCACAAACAATTCAAACAAACCGTAAATAGCAGCAAAAACAATTCCGGTAGTCAGCGGAACAACAATAAAATCCATCATAACTATACTATTTTAAATGATTCATTAATTTCTTTGCTACTTTTGACGCACCTCTTTCCGAAAGGTTACAGATCGGAAAGAAAAAATATTTTTTATTTTTGCCGATGCAAGTTGTAACCTATTCGCCCGGCTTGCGTCCATTATAATACGATGGAGTTGTATACCGACACATATTATATACAAAGGATACAAGCGGGAGATACGGCATGCTTTGCCTGCCTTCTGGATAAATACAGCCGTCCTGTTCATTCGTTAATCTTAAAGGTGGTCAGAAACCGGGAAGATGCGGAAGAACTGGCACAGGATGTGTTTATGAAGGTGTTCAAGCACCTCTCTTCGTTCAAAGGGGAATGCAGTTTCTCCACGTGGATCTACCGGATCGCCTACAATACAGCCATCTCGGAAACACGGAAAAAGAGACACGAGTTTCTGGCGATCGAGGAATCGGTTATTAATAATGTATCGGAACAAGAAGTAGCCGAAGCACTAGACAGGACAGACAGTTCCGACCAGATACAGATGCTCGATGCCGCCCTCGCCCAATTGCCACCCGATGAGCGGGCGATCATCCTGCTCTTTTATATGAAAGAAAAAACGATCGACGAAGTGGCGACGATCACCGGATTGACTGCATCTAATATAAAAGTGAAATTGCACCGCATACGAAAGAAACTGTTTTTTGTATTAAAAGGGATGGAGGAACAATAAAATGACAGAGAAGAATGACATATTGAAAGACCTGTTTAGCCGGATGCCGGAAGAGGAGCTTCCGGCTTCGTTCCGAGCCAACGCGCTGAGGCAGATCATGGCCGAAGCCGAACGGATACGCAAACGCAACGAACGCTGGGGATGGATTGCCGTCATCGCCGCCTCGCTGCTTATGGTCGGTATCGCGATCGCTTCATTCCTTTATATGAATATTCCCCCAATATCCGTACAGATCCCCAATATGAGCACACTCCCTTTCTATGCCTATATCGGGATGCTTGCCCTCATCCTGCTGGGAGCCGATTACAAGCTCAGGCAAATATTCGAAAGGAGGCAAACGTCCCAAAAAGAAAAGATGTAAGTAGCGGTATTACAAGCCCAAAAGATTGTTTTTTCCATGCAAAAAGTCTTGCAAGTCAGAAAAAAGCATTACCTTTGCCCCGATTTTTGAGAGATGACAACATAATGTCTAACTTACTAATTAAAACAAACTTAAGTATTAACAATTAGAGAATGGAAAATTTAAAGAACATTCAGCCCATTGAAGATTTCAACTGGGATGCTCTTGAAAAGGGCGATTCTTACGGTGAAGTAAGCAAGGACGATCTTGTAAAAACGTATGACGAGACTTTGAACACAGTAAAGGACAAAGAAGTCGTTATGGGAACCGTAACTGCAATGAACAAACGTGAAGTTGTAGTAAACATCGGTTTCAAATCAGATGGCGTTGTATCTATGGCAGAATTCCGTTACAACCCGGATCTGAAAATTGGTGACGAAGTAGAAGTCTACATCGAAAACCAGGAAGACAAAAAAGGACAGCTGATCCTGTCTCACAAGAAAGCACGCGCTACACGTTCTTGGGATCGTGTAAACGAAGCTCTTGAAAAAGACGAAATCATCAAAGGTTACATTAAATGTCGTACGAAGGGCGGTATGATCGTTGACGTATTCGGTATCGAAGCATTCTTGCCGGGTTCTCAGATCGATGTCAAGCCGATCCGCGACTACGATGTATTTGTAGGTAAGACAATGGAATTCAAGATCGTTAAGATCAACCAGGAATTCAAGAACGTTGTTGTATCTCATAAAGCTCTTATCGAAGCTGAACTCGAACAGCAGAAGAAAGACATCATCTCCAAACTTGAAAAAGGCCAGGTACTGGAAGGAACAGTCAAGAATATCACTTCCTACGGCGTATTCATCGACCTGGGTGGCGTAGACGGTTTGATTCACATCACAGACCTGTCTTGGGGCCGTGTTTCTCATCCGGAAGAAATCGTTCAACTGGATCAGAAGATCAACGTGGTTATCCTTGACTTCGATGACGAAAAGAAACGTATCGCTCTCGGCTTGAAGCAACTGACTCCGCATCCTTGGGATGCTTTGGATCCGAACTTGAAAGTTGGTGACAAAGTAAAAGGTAAAGTTGTCGTTATGGCTGACTACGGTGCATTTATCGAAATCGCTCCGGGCGTAGAAGGTCTGATCCACGTTTCTGAAATGTCTTGGACACAGCACTTGCGTTCTGCTCAGGACTTCATGAAAGTAGGCGACGAAATCGAAGCTGTTATCCTGACCCTGGATCGCGACGAACGTAAGATGTCATTGGGTATCAAACAGCTGAAAGCTGATCCGTGGGAAGATATCGAATCTCGCTTCCCGGTAGGTTCTCGCCACATGGCTAAAGTTCGTAACTTCACTAACTTCGGTGTATTCGTAGAAATCGAAGAAGGTGTAGACGGCTTGATCCACATCTCTGACCTGTCTTGGACAAAGAAAATCAAACATCCGTCAGAATTTACTCAGATCGGTGCTGAAATCGAAGTTCAGGTTCTGGAAATCGACAAAGAAAACCGCCGTTTGAGCTTAGGCCACAAACAGTTGGAAGAAAATCCCTGGGATGTATTCGAAACAATCTTCACTGTAGGTTCTATCCACGAAGGAACAATCATCGAAGTACTGGATAAGGGTGCTGTAATCTCTCTGCCTTACGGCGTTGAAGGTTTCGCAACTCCGAAACATCTGGTAAAAGAAGACGGTTCTCAGGCTGCTGTAGACGAAAAACTGCAGTTCAAGGTGATCGAATTCAACAAGGAAGCTAAGAGGATCATCCTTTCTCACAGCCGTATCTTCGAAGATGAACAGAAAGGCACTAAGAAAGAAACTGGCGAAAAGAAATCATCTGCAAAACGCGGTGGAAAGAAAGAAGAAGAATCTGCAATGGTAACCGGTCCGGTTGAAAAGACGACACTGGGTGACATTGAAGAGCTCGCTGCCCTGAAAGAAAAATTGGCTGGTAAATAATTATCGCCTTTTCAAATAAAACAAAAGGAGATGTCCATCCGGATATCTCCTTTTTTATTGCCTGAAAAAAGAATAGAGAAAGCTTTCTCAGTCTATCTCCTTAATCGCTTCCTCTACCTGTTCCTGCTCACCGTAATATTGGCAACTTTCGCCGATACCCAACAAAGCATTCATTTCATGACGCTTGTCCAGGTCCGTAAAATAAGCGTCTACTACCTTATAAATATCGAATCCGTCCGTTGAACCGGCCGCCAGATTCAATGATTCTACCAATTTACCTGTAGCTTTGCGAATTTCAGCTTTATTAATCAAATGAAACTCATTGTTGTGAATTAATTGACTCTTTCCCATGATGTTTGATTTAAAAGTTATACTTGTTCTTCATTAATAACCATTCCTCAAAGCGGTAAGTTTAATCTTGCTGCTTCGTTTCATGCACTAAATATACAAACATCCTCGGATCTTTCAACCTTTCAAGCCTTTTATTTTCAATAAACATGAAAAACAAATCCGATCCCGGTCTCACGATATTCCATGATGAGCAAGGAGAACCGGACCTCCAAACATAGAATAAGTTCTATTCTATTTGGTTATGTAAAAATTAATGCTGAAATTTGTTCACAGATTATATAAAAGATATGGGCACGAACGAAGACAACTACAATGTAACTATTCTGATCGCAGAAGACGAGGAAAGTAATTTCCTACTATTAAAAACCATTTTAAAAAGACACTGTAACGTTCTGCAAGCCAGAACCGGCTTGGAGCTATTGAAAGTTTTTGCTGAAAAAGGAGCCGATTTGATTTTGCTGGATATAAAAATGCCGGAAATGAATGGTATAGAAGCTCTGAAAGAGATTAGAAAGAAAGACACGAACATACCGATTATCATGCAGTCCGCCTATGCCTTCGAAAATGACATGGAAGCCGCCCGTGCTGCCGGAAGCAACGGATTTATCACCAAGCCCATCAATATCGTCGAACTGAAAAAAACGATCTCCAAATTCTTACCGCAGATAATCTGGTAAGAAGCTGAAAGCCGACATATTATAAAAAAGTGGAATAGCCATAACGATTGTTATGGCTATTCCACTTTTTTGCTTTTCCACAGACACCTTAACCAGCAAACCCTCCCTTTCATTTTTATCAAAAAACATTCATTTTACGGAGATATCCGCATTAATTTTCTTTATAAACTCCGCCTAAACAAAACATTATCCCCCCGGTTTAAGAGGTGGGTAAAATTATTTTGGATAAAAAAGTGTCCGTGATTAAGGATCATATTTCCGGAAAACTATACCAAACCGGCACTAATGAATTTTCATATAGAACGAAATTATACTTTTACAAACGAAACTAAAATGAACATGTCAGACAAAAATAAAAGGACATCTGATAAAAAGGAGATTTCTCATTCTTTAGGAAACGATTTTAAGATTTTCAGGAATTCAACGAAATTTTCTATTCCCTTATATCCTTCTTATTCCCGTAGGGCTGTTGTTGCCTTTTGCACGGGTGGAAGAGCAAAAGTGGATATACACGGGTATGAGCATTTGTTTACCAAAGGGGAACTCGTTGTCATTTTTCCAGGTCAACTGGTTTCTTTGTCTGAAATCAGCCAGGATTTCACCGTCAGCTATTTTTCATTGTCTCTCAGTCTTTATAACGACGTGCTTAGCGGTCTCCACCGCTTCTCACCCCATTTCTTCTTTTATATGAGGAGCCATTATCATTATAAGCTTTCAGACTTGGAAACATCCAAGTATATCAATTTCTTCCAGTTGATTTACAGCAAGGTGAATGCTCCCGAAAACTTATATCGTAAAGATTCGGTCATCCTGCTCATGCGGATTTTCTATCTGGATCTCTACAATATATATAAAGTGAATTCGCACACCGGAAAACAGACGTTCGACAATCATAAGAAGGAACTGGCCCATGGATTCTTTCTGCTCATCATGAAGTTCTACAAGGAGAACAGAAGCGTAGCATTCTATGCCGACAAGCTACATATCACTCCCAAATATCTCACGATGGTAGTCAAGGAAGTGAGCGGAATGTCGGCCAAGGACTGGATAACCGAATATATCCTGCAGGAGATCAAGTTCCTGTTAAAAAACTCATCTCTGAACATCCAGGAGATCGCTATCCGGACACATTTCTCCAACCAGACATCACTTGGGAGGTTTTTCAGACAACATACGGGATTGTCTCCTTCGGACTACAGAAAGCAGAATTAATAACAAGCAAATAATCAATTAAACAGACAAAAAAAGAATTCGAACAGCCTATCAACCGGATAAGCTCCAATAAGCGAAATTTCCTTTCTATTAATTTATAATTAGCAATATAATACGAATATGAACAGAAGTCAGCTTATCAATATCCTGGCTCAAAAAACAGGATTAAACAAAAAAGATGTCAAACGGACAATCGATGAAATGCAAAAACTAATTGTCCAGGAAGTCAAAGGAGGTCAAAGAATCTGCCTGCATGGTTTCGGCTCATTCAAACCTCGTTTTCAATCCAGTCGCCCTGCGCGAAACCTGAAAAACGGTACAGCCGTACAGCTGTCTCCCAGGACCATCATTCATTTCAAATGCGCTCCCCACCTGTTGGAGCAGATGAACAAATAAAGAATAAAAAAAGACTTACTTTTACAAGTAAGTCTTTTTTTATTTACTCAGCTATTGTCGGGGTGAGAAGATTCGAACTTCCGACCACACGCCCCCCAGACGCGTACTCTAACCGGGCTGAGCTACACCCCGAATTGCGGATGCAAAGGTAGTGCTTTATTTTTAATCTGCAAATAAATCGCTGTAAAAATATAAGTGAGTATCTTCTATGATTGTCGTATATAGCTTGTTATTAATGCAATATGGTCGTATTGAAAACTGCTATTTAGACAATATTCTAAATAATACCAAGTCTGTTTCGGGGGCTGTTTGGTATCCTACACAGTGCAAAATAGATGCAAAAAGCCCCGACTTATAGCAATAAAAAGTGTCTAATCATCCCGAAACCTTAATCAAACCTTAATCGAAAAACAGGACGAGCATTCGGGATGCAAGTGGGCTGCAAAGTTAATCTATATTAATGTTTGTCCCAATTTCGCCATGTTTTAAGTGACTCTCCTTGTTGAGCCATTGCAATGATGTAGTTTTAATCATCGGAATTACTTATCTTTGCATTGAGCGAGAGTGAAGCTCTATACTTTAGTCTTATGTAAAGTATAAAATAATTTCGTCGGCCATATAACTAAAAAAAAGAACAAAATCATGGCAAAGACAAAAATCGTGCTTTTTAAAAGCAACATTAGAAGGGACGGAAGCTGCCCCGTCTGCTTAAGGGTAGCAAAAGAGGACAAAACAAAGTACATCGACTTGCAACTGTCGGCAACGAAAGGGCAATGGGACGAATTGGCATCCCGATTTAAAAAAGACAAGCGTGTCAACCCTAACTATGAAAATTACAATGCGTTGCTGAACCGTTATGAAGTCCGAAAAGATGAAATCCTGCAAAAGTTCATGGAGGAACGGGTAAACTGGACGCTTAACCAGTTCGAGGAGGAGTTTCTTGGTATGTCAAAGCAAGGTAAGGTTTACGACTACTTCATGCGACAGGTGGAAAACCTAAAAGCCACAAGGCATATTGGTAATGCAAAAGTCTATGAGCGTACTTTGCATATGCTGGCAAAGTATGACAACAAGATTGAGGAACGGCTGTTTTCCGAGTTGGATGTAAAGTACATCAATCGGTTTAACCTTGAAATGGAAAAAGACGGCTGTTGTGGAAACACCCGTAAATACTACCTCAAAACATTGAGAGCGGTTATGAACAAGGCGATAAAAGAACGTGAAGCCCCGTCAAACACCTATCCTTTCGGTAAGGGTGGCTTTGAAATCGGTAAGCTGGCAGAGGAAACAGCCAAACGCTACCTTTCACCACATGATTTGGAGCTGATAAAAAACTCGCCTCAACAAAATCCTGTGTTGGAGCTGTCCCGTAGGGTGTTCCTGTTTTCCTATTTATGTTTCGGTATGAGTTTTATAGATGAAGCCGTGCTGACTAAAAACAATATTGACACGTTTGGGACAGAGGAGCATATCGTTTATAAAAGACAAAAGACACAGAACGCTAAAAATGCAAAGCCTATAACAATACCTGTAACCCCTGCCATAAGAGAGCAGTTGGAATGGTTTAAGGCAAATACTGCTTTGACGGGTAACTATTTGCTGCCAATAATAACAAGGGATTATGAGGGGGAACAACTGTATGACCATATCCGCAGCCGTTACAAACGTATAAATGACGGTTTAAAGCAATTGGGTAAATTGCTCCATATCCGTATGAACCTGACCACCTATGTCAGCCGTCATACAATGGCCATGACCTTACAAGGCAATGATGTCCCCCGTGAAATTATCAGCCAAGCGTTGGGGCATCGTAATCTTACAACGACAAACGTATATCTTGACAGTTTTTCAACAAGCGTATTAGACAGAGTAGCTAAAATCCTTTAATAATGAGTATGGCAATAAATATGCCTTTGGGCGGCTTGATAGACAAGTCGCTCAAAGGGGAAGCCCATTTTGCGCATGAGGAATGGTTGCGCACCTATGTAAAAAGGCTGACGAATGGTAATAAGACAAAACTAAAACAGGCTTTGAATGAGGTAGATGAGGCTATAAACCAATGGCGGGATGGCTTCTTCATATCCACTTATGATGAAAAGCTGTCAGCCGTCCGACAAGGTAAACTGAACATGGACAGCCAAGAGTTGGAAGATGTCTATAACGAGGAAACCTATTTGCAAAAAGAAGGTAAAACAGGTTTGGTTGCTGATTTCCTGTATAATTCCATAGCTCAATACGGCTTTATCAATGAACACCACCGTGATGCAATAGAGAGCGCATGGCTGTTTCACGACATGGAGTTTTTGCAACAGCAATGGGAGTATTACGCTTTGGCTCAAATAAGGTCATTACGGGCAATTATTGTTTCCATGCTGGGAACAGTACCAACGACACCCGAAACCGAACCACAGAACGCCAAAAGAGAGCCAAAACGGATAGAAGATTATCCCGAAGTGTTTGATATTACACTTTGTTGTGAGTTTACGAACTATGCAAAGGACACTATTTACAAGTGGACCCGTACCCGTGAAATACCTTGTCATCGTTCCGGGACAAACGGGCGCAAACTCGTGTTCAAGCGTGACGAAATCGTAGCGTGGATGACTGCCCGAAAGCAGGAAACCAAGGACGAATTTATAAAACGAATGGAAAGCCAGTTGGCTGCACGGCTCCGTAAATAGTTAATATGCTTTATTATGTATAACTTTCTATATACATTCCAATCTCATAGCCATGTATGACAAAGTCAAATTAATGCTATATGACCTGCCAACAGGGTACGACTGGCAAACAGTCCTGCAACGTACAGTTGTAAAGGACTATTTTGCTAATGGTACGGGTGGTAAGGGGTATTGGCTTGGACGTAGGGTCATAGCCACAGAAACGTATGTATCGTTCGAGGGCAGTCTTCCTAAATGTCTATGGGGACATAATCTAAAGACCTTGTCATTACAACAAGTCAAATGGCTTATAATGAAGTTGAGCAAGGACTTGGGTGTACCGATGTATAAGGCAGTGGTGGAGTCTGCGGAGTTTGCACATAACTTTAGCATGACAGAGCCTCCTATTATGTATATGCAGAAGTTGGACGCCATGAAGAAATTTAGACCTAATGAGTGGAATGGTACTAAGTACATAGAGGACGAAGAGGTGCGTTGCAAGTTTTATAACAAGATACAGGAGGCAAAAAAGAAACGTGAGTTGCCTAAATATGGGAGAGAGAACTTGCCGAGGAACTTATTGAGGTACGAGGTGACATTTAGCACCAAAGGACTGAGTAGGTTGTTTGGCAGGGATATAGTAGCAGAGGAGCTTTGGAGTAAACAGGTATTTTGGACGCTGGTTGCAGAGTGGTTTGGATATTATGAGGACATGGTGAAACTGCCTAATGACTGTTGGGATGTGGATTACCGTATTTTTGAGAGCGCCAAGGACTTTGCCAAGTGGTGTATTTGTATAGCAAATGCCGACCAAAACCTGTCTTATTATGTGAAGAACGTCCTTTTTAAACTTCGGGCAAATCCGCAGCCATCCGACCGTGTCCTACATGGGCAAATACAAAAGAAAATCCAAGAAGCGTTGGAGTGGGGCAAAAAACATCTGACTCTCCCTAACCTTACCTTGGAACTGACAGGCAAAATAGAACAATATCTTGCTTGGCTGTTGGAGCAGTCGGCAGACAGAATGGGCATCGCGGAGGAACGACGAATATTCAATACCGCCTGTTAGTCCTCTTTCTATTCAAATAAGGCTTGGTAATCATCAGAGGGTGTAAACTCCACTTCCTAAGTTTACTCTTCGAGTGATTATCATAAGCCTTATCTTTTAAATGAGGGGTCTATTGGGCGTGCACAGCCAAAAACTTATCAAACACAATAAAAGTATTCGGTGGGGTATAATAATGGCTTAAACGCTCTAATACTTGCTTGTGACAATGGCTTAAGCGTAAAACAAAAGGTGGGTAATATTAAAAAGTGACTCAATATTTTTCTTATAAAATATATGTTTGCATAAAATAAAAAGCTAAGTAAAATACAAATTATTGGATTTTTAATTGTAATTTCGCGCAAATATGGCAAGAAAGAAAAAAATATTATTAGATAATGATGGAGTAGATAAAAGAGAAATGGGCTATTACTCAACTCCTTCTTTTATTTCTGAGTATTTAACTAAAGAGATGCTGAGACTTAATCCTGCAGGAAAATATGTGTTAGATCCTGCCGTAGGTAAGGAAGAACTATTGGAGACATTTTATGTTCATGGGATGCAAATTGACTCTTTAGATATTAAAAAATACATAGAATATAAGTATTCAAACTTTAGAGAATTTAATTTTATTAACTTTTATGCAGAGCTCGTTGAAAAGAGTTTTATTGTACCAATAAATAGTAAATATGACTATATTATAGCAAATCCACCTTATAATTGCCATGAAGTTTCCTATATAAAAGATAATAAGAAATGGCTAAATGATTTATTTAAAGTAGGGGCGTATAATATGTATTCGATGTTTTTGTCAGCCATGATTGATATAGCAAAAGAAGGGTGTTTGATTGGGGTTATAATATCAGATTCTTTCTTAACAGCTACAGTGCACGCCAAATTGAGAGAACAAATATTTAAAGAATGCTCCATTCATCAAATTATATTATGTCCGAATGATTTGTTTTGGTCTCAAAAAGCAGATGTAAGGACATGTATGCTTATTCTTCAGAAAGGTATTCATTATCAACAAGAAGTGCAAATTGTTAATAGACCTAAAGATACGGAAGATTTGAAAGATATATTGTTGAATCGTAGATACAAATCTGTTGATATTAAATCGTTGAAGTTAGGTTGTGATAAAACAATAAATCAAATTCTAATTGATGTAGATAAAGATATTGTAAAACTTTTTAATCTGTATCCATTGCTTGAAAAGTGTTTTAAATGCGTAACGTGTATTTCTACAGGTAATGATTCTAAATATTTGTCAAAAGATAAAAGAGAAGGCTATACAATCCCTTTCTATAAGAATCCAGCAAAGAGGAAGTTTTTAGCAAGTGCGGATGCTTATTTAATTGATGACTATTTAGAGGAGTCATATAAGGTTAAAGATTTTATGGTTAGAAATAAATCTCTGTTGTCTAAAGAAGGAATAGCATGCTCTTCTATGGGAGTCTCGTTTAGTGCTGTTTATTTACCAGCAAATGGGGTGACAGGAGTTAATCCAACAATCTTTCCTCCTTCTTCCGATATAAATTGGCTGTTATCTTATTTGAATAGTAGTTTAATTACATATCTTATTAGAGGCGTTTTAATTCGTTCTAATATGGTTACTTCTGGCTATGTTAATAAATTGCCAATTTTAGATTTTACTGTTGAAGAGAAGAAATCGTTAGGAATGATAGCCGAGAAAGCTCGCAATGGAGTTATGACAATAGAGTCTGCTATTGTAGAAATTGATAACATAATTTTTTCAAAAGGACTGTTTTCTGTAGCAACTATTGAGAAGATAAAAGAATTTGTTAATAATTTAGAGAAGAAAGTTTAAAACCGATTTTCAGTTTTTGGTGCATGCCAAACTTGAATATGTTTTAAATTGGGCACTTTTTTTGATGCCTCATATTACTATGAGATTTGGAATATTGTTTTTGACGCCTTTTCCTTTTTTTTGCCTTTACACTTTTTCTTCTTTTAATTCTAAATTTAACACTTTTCCTTTCTACTGTTCCTGTTTTTTCTTTTTTTTTGCAGCAGCAAGTTCTACAGCTTGATAGAATAAGGGAAGAAACTCTTCGTTCGTTCTGTAAATAGCATCGTTTAAATCTTTATAATATGCAGATTGTAAATTCCCATTGTTACTCGGATTTACATATATGTCTTTAATCCATGCAATTGGAAACACAACAGCTCTTACGATCTCAATAGTCATATTAGCATTAAACTTGATGAAGAATGTGGCAACAAAGAAATTTCTATCAGGATCTTGTTTGTAAAAATTGACGAGACCTTCGGCTTTGGAAATGTCATCTTTGTTTTTTTTGCCTCCAATAACAGCAGACTTTATATTTATATATATAGGTTTGTTATGTGCATAGGTGCATGACATATCATAGACAGAAACTTCAGAATCTGAGATATGCACATTGTCAATAGATAACTCTCTATAATGTTTCTCTATATTTTGAGTTATTGCTTCTTCTATAATTCTCCAAACGGTTCTACCTTTAGCAGCTTTTCTCCAACCAAAGGGAAATTGTTTAACAGAACCAATTTGGATAGGTCCTATTTGAGCAATAAGTAAATTTAGACTATGCTGCAATCTATCTCTATCGTCTTTTATTTGTTGGATATTCATGATATTTTCTTTTTTGCAAAGGAACAGAAAACTTTTGAGTAAACAAAATTTTGATAGTACATTTTTGTTCTAGACATAGGTCTGTTTATGTTATGTTTATTTTGCAGCACTAAAAAAAGAGAGCTTATTCCAAATGTTATTATAGTATAAAATTACAAAAGTTGATAATTGAAAATGATTAGGTTGGGAATGCCCTGTCGATAGACTCAGTACAGATCATAGTCAAAAAAGAATTTGGGTCTCGTTAATCTCTGCTACACAGTGATGATTCAATGTTATGACAGGGAATTACGTCATAGAGGGCTTGCAATGTGGGGGACAGGAATGTCATGCAGCACCTAAAAACGAGTGGAATGTAATCGAATGGTAAGGTCTGTTTGAGGTCGTGGGTATGATGATGAGGCTGTTTCGAGGCATCCATATAAGATACGGTATTTTGAAACGCAATAACCTCATCGGAGTTCCCTCTCTAAAATCTTGTGAACTATCAATAAATGAGTAAATTTGTTCCACGACATCCCTAAAAACGTTTGTAGAACGCTGGATTTTAGTTATATTTGTCCCGCTAACAGATTAAAGACCTGTTGGTGACATATTAATTAAAGGAAGCGTTTAGCTTTATCCCGTATTTAGAAATCTGGACAATTTCGAACCACACGGGGATAGACGATACAAACGCTCATGCTAATCTTGTATATATCAGTGATATATATATGGCTTGGCGTGGGGTGTCGTTTTATCTCGTGTGGTGGGTTTGTCCAGAACCTCTAAAGACAGATAATTCTAACAGCCTCACGCTATCTTTTTATATAAACCTTTCCTGTTGAGGCTGTGGAAAGCAAATCTACGATATTATGAAAAGAGTTTTATTAGTTTGGGTCTTGTTAGTTGTTTCCGTTACTTGTTTTTGTCAAGGAGGGGGTATTTTAGGATATAAAATGACTGATGTAAAATTCGGGAACAATTATTCGTCCACTACAAGCAAGGTTAATTTCGTAAATAAGGGGCAAGGAGTATATACTATTGACGGGATAAGCAGGGATGGGAAAGAGGATGTTTTTTCCGCAACATTGCAATATGTTGGGATGTTTGAGGGCGAGTATAAGTATAAAGGTATATTGGCATATAAATTAGAGCTATATTCAAATGTCGTTGTATATACACCTCATAAATTGAGCACATATACAACTGTTGGGAATGACCTTCCTTCTAAAAATATGATAGAGTTTTATATCTATGAAAAGAATGGGCTGGGTGATGTTAGTTTTAAAACAATATTCCAATTGACATTTCCACATTACTGATATATGTAGTAAGGCTTCTAACGGAGCGTCTAAGACACGGGTAGGGCAATGGTTGTCCTACCCTGTTTGTTATAATGAGTTTGTCCCTAATAGAGCCATTAATGAATGCTTGTAAAATTTGCTATGCAATAATGCAAAATCCACATAGCAAAAGGCAATAATCGGATTAAATAAACCAAGTTTCCCGAAAACCTTATTCGTAGGATATTCGCAGGTAAAAAATAAGGAGTTAAGTATTGACTTAACTCCTTGATTTATATATTGTTGTAAGTTTATTATCGGTAATCTTATTCAATTCCCCCAGACGCGTACTCTAACCGGGCTGAGCTACACCCCGTTTTTGTTTTACGGCTGCAAAGGTAACTATTTTTCGTTATACTCCAAAGCTTTCACGATAAAAATCCAGGGATTCGAGAATTTTCTCCTTACTCACCTGCCGATTTATCTGAACGTCACCGACTTGAGAAAGCAAAGTGAAATTGATGACTCCCGCTTCATTTTTCTTATCGTGCGTCATCAGCTCGTATAGGGCATCATAATCCTTACAATCGAACACGAAAGCCGGATAATACTCTTTCAAATAATAAACGACCTGACTCAATTTCTCCATCGGGAAACCGCATACTTTATGAGACAGATACAATTCGCTGACAATACCGGCGGCAACAGCATGGCCGTGCAGCAAAGGACGGTTCTTCTTAAAGGACAAACTTTCGTAGGCATGACCGATCGTATGGCCGAAGTTCAGCGCCTTACGGATACCATGCTCCTTCGGGTCTTCTTCCACGATACGTTCCTTTACGGCTACGGATTGGGCCACCATCCTGTTCAGAAAAGCATAATCGATCTTCGCGTCGAGGTCGAACAACAGGACGGAAGCGTAAATATCCATCGAACTGATAAGCGCATGCTTAATCATTTCGGCATAGCCGGAAAGCAGGTTGTCGCGGTCGATCGTACGCAGGAACTCACAATCGATAAAGACACATTCGGGAGGATAGAAAGAACCGACCTCGTTCTTCAAACCGTTGAAGTTAATCCCGGTCTTTCCCCCCACGGCCGCATCGACAGAGGCCATCAGGGTAGTCGGGATATTGACGGTCCGCAGTCCGCGTTTGAAAGTCGCACCGGCGAAGCCTCCCATATCGGTAATCATCCCCCCCCCCAGATTGACCAAAAGCGAATTTCGGGAAGCCCCCTCGTTCGAAAGACGCGACCAGATGTAAGCGACCTGTTCGATGTCTTTATGTGTATCGCCCGCCTGCACGGTAATGACCGGGGCATCCTGCAAGGCTGGGATATCTTTTATCAGCGGATAACACTTTTCTTGTGTGTTCGTATCGGTCAGGATAAAGAGTCTATCATAACTCATGGAAGCAAAGAACGCCTGCAAATCGGCTTTGAGATCCTTGCTGATTACTACTTTTTGAGCAGCCATAATGTTCTTTTTTATTATAATCGTTGCGACAAAGGTATTATATGTTATTCGATTATCAAAACAAGGAAAAGAAAATTCCATGCTTATGGAACTAAAGTTTCATAGGCATGGAACAAAAGTTTCTCCTGCATGGAACTATCATTTCTTGCAGGAGAAACGCCTCTTTCTTCTTTATTTCAGACCGGCCGCATCCAAGATGTGTTCGACAGCTTCTCCCAGTCCGGCCACATTTTTGCCTCCGGCCGTTGCAAAATGAGGCTGACCGCCTCCGCCACCTTGTATCAGTTTAGCAGCCTCTTTCACCAGTTTGCCGGCATTCAAGCCTTCAGCCACCAACGGCTCGCTCAGCATAACCATCAACGCGCATTTCTCACCGTCTTTGATTCCTGCCACAAAGAAGACCTTTTCGTCCGTATTGCTTTCGCCTTTGATTTGGAAAGCCAAGTCTTTGATAGCATCGACATTGGCCTCCCCCCGGAATACGACGACTTTCACGCCGTTACGCTCAACCGCTTTGGCAATCAAATCTTTCTTCAACTGCTGGACTTTTTCTTTCAGATAATCGCCTACCTGTTTTTTCAGTTCGGCATTCTCTTCGATGGCCTTCTTGATGGTTTGAGACAGATTCGGCACATTGTTGAACATCGCACGCAGTTCACGCAGGGAATCCTGCAACATGAAAGTGTAGTTTTCAGCCGCTTCGGCCGTTACCGCTTCGATACGGCGCACACCTGCCGCGATGGAGCTTTCGCCGACCACACGCAGGGAACCGATCATGCCGGTTGCAGGGATATGCGTACCACCGCACAACTCGATAGAGTTGCCATATTTGACCACACGGACTTCATCGCCATACTTTTCACCGAACAGAGCCATAGCGCCCAATGCTTTCGCTTCGGCAATCGGCATATTGCGGTGCTCTTCCAGCGGATAGTTGGCACGGATCTTTTCGCTCACCAGCTTTTCCACCTTACGGATTTCCTCGTCCGTCACTTTCTGGAAGTGGGAGAAGTCAAAACGCAGAGAGTCGGGAGAGACATAGGAACCTTTCTGTTCGACATGTGTTCCCAGCACCTCACGCAACGCCTCGTGCAACAGGTGAGTAGCAGAGTGGTTGCATTCGCACTGGATACGTTTCTTCTCGTTGATCTTGGCAGTAAAAGTCGCCGTCACATCCTTCGGCAATTTAGTGACCAGATGTACAGGCAAGTTGTTTTCGCGTTTCGTGTCGATCACGTCGACCGTCTCGTCGTCAGCAATCAACCAACCGGTGTCGCCGACCTGTCCACCCATCTCTGCGTAGAACGGAGTCTGGTCCAGAACGATCTGATATAAGACCTTATTCTTCTGCTTGATCTGGCGGTAACGCAGGATTTCGGCATCGCATTCGAACAAGTCGTAGCCTACGAAATTGCATCCGCCCTCTTTCAGCACCACCCAGTCGCCGGTTTCGATGGCGGCAGCGTTACGCGCACGGTCCTTCTGCTTCTGCATCTCGACGTTGAACTCGTCGATATTGGCTTCCATGCCGTTCTCACGCAGGATCAACTCGGTCAAATCCAACGGGAATCCGTATGTGTCATATAGTGTAAAGGCATCTACGCCGCTGATCACGTTCTTTCCGGCCGCCTTTGTTTCTTCCATCTTCTTATCCAGCAAACGGATACCGGTTTCCAACGTACGCAGGAAAGATTCTTCTTCTTCCTTGATCACCTTCTCGATCAACGTCTTCTGCGCGATCAGTTCGGGATAGGCGTCTCCCATTGTTTCGATCAGTACGGGCAACAACTTATACATGAAGGATTCTTTGCGATTCAGGAACGTATAGCCGTAACGGACGGCACGACGCAGGATTCGACGGATGACATAACCTGCCTTTGCATTGGAAGGCAACTGCCCGTCCGTAATCGCGAAAGCGATCGTACGGATATGGTCGGCGATTACACGCATGGCCACGTCCTGTTGTTTGTCCTTGCCATAAGCAGTACCCGCCATATCGGCAATCACTTTGATGATCGGCTGGAATACGTCCGTATCGTAGTTGGATGTCTTACCCTGTAAAGCCATGCAGAGACGTTCGAATCCCATACCGGTATCGATCACACGGGCAGGCAGCGGTTCGAGCGAGCCGTCGGCCTTGCGGTTATATTGCATGAACACCAGGTTCCAGATTTCGATCACCTGCGGATGGTCTTTGTTCACCATGTCCTGGCCGGGGATAGCGGCACGTTCTTCTTCCGGACGGAGGTCGATATGGATTTCAGAACAAGGACCGCAAGGCCCCGTATCACCCATTTCCCAAAAGTTATCGTGTTTGTTGCCATTGATGATATGAGCTTTTGGCAGGAACTTCTCCCAGTAGCCGGCAGCCTCGTCATCACGCGAAAGGCCTTCGGCAGGACTTCCTTCGAACACGGTGGCATACAAACGTTCGGGATTCAGTTTCAACACTTCAACCAGGTATTCCCATGCCCAGTTGATCGCCTCCTGTTTGAAATAGTCGCCGAACGACCAGTTTCCCAACATTTCGAACATGGTGTGGTGATACGTATCGTGTCCGACCTCTTCCAGGTCGTTATGCTTTCCACTCACACGAAGACACTTTTGTGAATCCGCGACACGTGGATATTTACGGGGTACGTTCCCCAGGATTATATCTTTGAACTGGTTCATACCTGCATTGGTAAACATCAATGTAGGGTCGCCCTTCACAACCATCGGAGCAGAAGGCACAATCTGGTGCTGCTTGGAAGCGAAGAAGTCTTTAAATGATTCACGGATTTCTTTTGCTGTCAACATAATCTATTCTATATAGTCTCGTTAATATTCTGAAAAACAATTTGCAAAAGTACAGCAAATTATTATTTTTGCACGTATCCAAGCAAGAAAATATTTGATGAAACTATTTAAAAGCAGAAAAACATATTACTTATATAACCCCAACACGCTCAGTTACGAGCGCGTTTACCCCTCCGCCAAAGACCGTTTTTTCGGTGTGCTCCGCCACCTGAGCATCGGTATCGTGATCGGCGTAGGCATCTTCTTTATCTTTTCCCGCACGTTCGACTCGCCGGTCGAATCGCTTTTAAAGAAGGAGAACAAGCTGTTGCAGACACAATACGAAGTGCTTTCGTTGCGCCTGAACAATGCGCTGGAAGTCTTGGATGACATACAGCAACGCGACGAGAACTTATACCGGGCGATCTTCCAGGCGGAATCGATCCCCGAATCCGTCCGCAAGTCCGGTTTCGGCGGGACCAACCGGTATGAACACCTGATGAACCTGTCCAACCCCGAACTGGTCGTCTCGACCACCAGGAAGATGGACATGCTGAGCAAACAGCTCTATGTCCAATCCAACTCACTGGAGGAGCTGATCACATTGGGCAAGAACCAGGAAGAACGAAGCAAATGTATTCCCGCCATACAGCCGATTGCCAATAAGGACCTGAAACGTACGGCATCCGGCTACGGTGTGCGTATCGACCCGATCTACCGTACTCCCCGCTTTCACTCAGGCATGGACTTTTCTGCCAAAGTGGGCACGGAAGTCTATGCAACCGGCGACGGAGTCGTTACCTTTGCCGCCTGGAAACAGGGATATGGAAACTGCCTGATGATCAATCACGGGCACGGATTCCAGACGCTTTACGGCCACATGAGCAAGTTCCGGGCGCGTGTCGGACAGAAAGTAAAGCGCGGAGAAGTGATCGGGGAAGTGGGAAATACAGGGAAATCCACCGGCCCGCACCTTCACTACGAGGTGATTGTCCGTGGCAAACACGACAACCCGTCCAAATACTACTACATGGACCTGACTCCGGAAGAATACGACCGTATGATACAGATTGCCGAAAATCACGGCCAGGTAATGGATTAAACATTGTTTAATACGATGGCATTAAATAAAGATAAAAATCTAAAGCTCTATTTCTCCATCAGCGAGGTGGCGCAGATGTTCGACGTCAACGAGTCTACCCTGCGCTTCTGGGAAAAGGAATTCGACCAAATACGTCCACGCAAGACAGGCAAAGGAACCCGCTCCTATCGGCAGGAAGACATCGACGCGATACGCTTGGTCTACCACTTGGTGAAAGAAAGAGGGATGACACTGGCGGGCGCCCGGCAAAAGCTGAAAGAGAACCCGGAGACAACGATACGCCACGAAGAGATCGTAAACAGGTTGAAACAGATCAAGGAAGAATTGCTTGCCATGAAGGAAGCATTCGAAGCGTTGGAAGCATCCAAATAGCCCTTACACCATAAAAACGACTTTAAAGAATTAGCTTGTTACGCCGGAAAATCGTACCTTCGCAGCAATTTAATAAAAACAAGAAACATGGAAATTACGGGAAGAATCATCGCCGTACTGCCGGTTCAAGGCGGTATCAGCAAAAACGGAAACGAGTGGAAAAAACAGGAATATGTCCTGGAAACACATGACCAATACCCTAAGAAAGTATGCTTCCAGATTTTCGGTGCAGACCGCATCGACCAGGCAGCCATACAGCCCGGAGAAGAACTTACAGTATTTTTTGACATAGACAGCCGTGAATATCAGGGACGTTGGTTCACAAATATCAATGCATGGAAAGTGGAACGCCCGATGGCCGCCGCTCCCCAGTCGGCACCGGGAGCCATGACTCCTGAAAACGTAGTGCCGGCATCCGCACCTGCAGCATCTGCTGTTCCTGATTTCGGTCCGGCCAATCCGATTGACGATCTGCCATTCTAATAAACAAAAAGATCCTATCCTTTTGCGCAAAAGGATAGGATCTTTTTTACCGAAAGCTATACCTTTTAGGGCAAAAGGATATGGCTTTTTCGACTTAGTCCGCTACACGAGCCACAGACTGGATATTCTTTATCTTGGAAAGGACTACGCACATCCGCTGGATATCCTCCACATCGTGTACTTTCATCTTCACCTTTCCTTCGAACACTCCGTCTTTCGCCTCAATCAGCAGGCGGATGATATTGACATTGAAGTCATCGGATATCGTGCGGGTGATCGTGTTCAACACGCCAATCGAGTCGATACCCTTAATCTCAAGTGTCGCCTCGAACGAGGAATGATGGCTGCTCCATTCCGTATTCAGGATGCGTTCGCCAAAGCTGCTTTTCAGGCGCATGGCGATCGGACAGGAACGTTTGTGGACTACCACGTTGCCGTCATCATTGATAAAGCCCAACGACTCGTCGCCGGGAATCGGTTTACAGCAATCGGCAATGACGTAATTGCGTTCGAAAGCTTCCTCCTTCAGGATATAAGGCTTCTTCTTGTCATATTTCGGTTTTTCTTTCGGTTGTTCCTCTTCCTCTTTCTTCCCGGTAGTCGCTTTCGTTGCTACCCGGAGCGCCTGTTTGACGTACTTAAAGAGAACATTGTCAGTTTTCTCTTTCAGCAATTTGTGGATATTTTCCGGCAGGATCACATCCCCTTTCTCTACTGCATAGTAGAATTCTTCGCGTTTAGAGAAACCGAAATACATACATAGTTTGTCGATATTGGATGTATTTGCCTCCAAATTATTGCGTTTGAAAGCATCGATCACCTTAATTTCTCCTTCTTTTGCTGCCTCTTTACGAATCCTTTTCAGGTAAGCGTCAATCCTGGCACGTGCCCTTGCTGTCGTGACGAAATTCAACCACTCCGGTTGCGGGTTCTGCGAACGGGAGGTCAGGATTTCTACCTGGTCGCCACTTGCCAACTGATGGCTGAGCGGAACCAAACGATGGTTGACTTTCGCACCGATACACTTGTTCCCGATATCCGAGTGAAGGGCATATCCGAAGTCCAGGGCAGTAGCCCCCTGGGGCAACGTCTTGATGTCGCCTTTCGGGGTAAAGACAAATATCTCGGAGGTAAAGAGATTCAGCTTGATCGTATCAAGAAAGTCCAAAGCGTTCGGGTCCGGGCTTTCCAGTATCTCGGTAATGGTCTGCAACCATTTGTCGAGCTCCGTATCTTCTTCTATGTTATGCTCCTTATACTTCCAATGGGCGGCAAAGCCTTTCTCGGCAATCTCGTCCATACGGCGGCTACGGATCTGTATTTCCACCCATTGCCCGTCAGGTCCCATCACGGTCAGGTGCAACGCCTGATAACCGTTGGCTTTCGGACGGCTCACCCAATCGCGGATACGGTCCGGCCGGATGCGGTAGATATCCGTGATAGCGGAATAGATATCCCAACATTGGTTCTTCTCATCCACACCCGGCAGCGGGTCGAAGATGATGCGGACGGCATATATATCGTAGATGTCTTCAAAACTGACGCCTTTGCTCTCCATCTTGTTCCAGATGGAATAGGCGGATTTCACACGGGCACGCATTTCATAGTTGAGCCCCATCTCCTTCAATTTCCTGTCCACTGGCACGGCAAAATGCTCGAACAAAGTGTTACGGGCTGCTTCCGTAGATTTCAATTTCAGATTGATAAAGGCATATTCCTGCGGATGCTCATACTTAAAGCTCAGGTCTTCCAGCTCTGTCTTGATGGTGAAAAGCCCCAGACGGTGTGCTAAAGGGGCATAAAGGTAAAGCGTCTCACCGGCTATCTTGAACTGCTTCGCGGGCAACATGGAACCCAAAGTACGCATGTTGTGGAGACGGTCGGCTATCTTGATCAGGATCACCCGGATATCGTCACTCATCGTCAGCAACAGCTTACGGAAATTCTCTGCCTGTGCCGATGCCTGTTCGCCGAAGATACCGCCGGAGATCTTCGTCAGGCCGTCCACGATCTGGGCGATCTTCTCGCCAAACATGTCCTTAATATCCTCGACCGTATATTCGGTATCCTCCACCACGTCGTGCAACAAAGCCGAACAGATGGAAGTGGAACCCAGTCCCATCTCGCGGCAAACAATACGCGCCACGGCAATCGGGTGCATGATGTAAGGCTCGCCCGAACGACGCTTCACGCCGGCATGTGCCTGATTGGCAAAATTGAACGCCTTGGTTATGCGTTCTACCTTACGCCGGTGATTTGAATTAAGGTAATCCTGCAACAGCGCGTTAAAGCCGTCCTGAATCATCTGCTCGTCGGCCGAGAGGGCGGGTTTCGCCTCTTGGTCGGGCTGCATGCCTGCTGTGTCTTTTGTATCATTTATGTCGCTCATATCGAATGCCCTTCCGTTTTTTAACGTGTATGTAGGCAAATATATATAAATATTTGCTTATATATCCCCGAATGCGACAGAAAAAGTCAAACGACCGGGATTTTCAAGACCTGGCCCGGCCGGATATCGGCACTGGTCAGCCCGTTGGCCCTCTGCAAGTCGTCTGTAGAAACTCCCGGATACTTCTTGGCAATGGAATAAAGGGAATCGCCGGACTGTACTTTATAAGTCAAACTTTTGCCTGAAACGCGGGCTGTCTGGTTGCTCTTGGTAACGACAGGGGTTGCTTTCTGTCCCGCTTTGACAGCCCCATCCTTTTCGGTCTTCTTTGTCTTGGCGGAAGCAAATGCGACACCTCCGTTATCGACATGCAGACGCAAACGGCGACCTTTGGCAACACGGTTGGAACCGAGTCCGTTCCACTTACGGATATCCTTCGGAGTAACGCCGTAGCGGTTCGCGATGGTATAGATATTCTCACCGGGGGCTACCACATGGGTAATTTTCTCAAGCGTAAGATTCTTCGATCCGTCGGCGGCATTGACCGGTATGCAGTTGGCCAGCAACTCCTCTACACGATGCGTATAGACCGAATCTTCCTTGTCGACAAACGCATAAGTCTGCGATGCCGGAAGTTTCAATACGGAAGGTTCCGTATTTCCCGGAATGATATCCCGTTTATATTGCGGGTTGAGCGCACGGAGCTGCTCGATGTCGATCCCCAGCACATCGGAAACCTGTTGCAGGTGAAGCATGCTGTTCACCATAACCGTATCGGTCGCCAACGGCAGACTGGTCTGCATCGGGCAAATATTATGATCGCAATAGTAATTCATGATATAATTGGCTGCGATAAACAGCGGTACATACGAACGGGTTTCACGAGGCAAGTAGCGGAAGATCTCCCAAAAATCGGTCTTTCCTCCGGAACGGCGAATCGCCTTGTTCACATTGCCCGGACCACAGTTATAGGAAGCCAGCACCAGGTTCCAGTCGCCATAGATGGCGTACATATCTTCAAAATACTTACAGGCCGCCTCTGTCGCCTTCTCCGGATCACGCCGTTCATCCAACAGGCTGTTGATCTCCAAACCATATATCTTGCCGGTCGGAAGCATGAATTGCCATAACCCGCAAGCCCCCACACGCGAAAGGGCAACCGGATTCAGGGCACTTTCGACGACAGCCAGATACTTCAGTTCCAAAGGCAGATTATGCTTGTCGAGCACCTGTTCGATAATAGGGAAATAGAAATCCGCCATACCTAACATATAGCGTACCAGGTCACGCTTGCGTCCGGCATACAGGTCGATACAATCCCTCACCACCTCGTTGTAAGGCAAACGGATCACACTCGGCAGACGTTCCAAGCGTTCTTCGTAGACCGAATCGGGAAAATAGACATTCTCCGCATCATCGTGACAATACTCATCCACTTTCGAAAAATATTGCACATGCCAGGAATGGAGCAAACTATCCACGTTTGCATCGAGACTTTCAGGTATCAAGCCCACTACGTCAGAGAGCGAGTCTGCCGATAATGTCGAATGCTGCGGTTCGCCGAATATAGGGTCTTGTGCGCGGGAGACCTGCATCAGGCTAAACAGGCAGAATAGAATAAGTAGGTTTTTATTCATGATGTCAGAACTTAAAACTGCAATTCAATCCATACGAGCCCGGCGTATAGCGGGTCTTCGGGGTTACCTCCGGCGACCAGTGCAGACTCAGGTCCGGAGAAATGTCAAAGTCAAACAGTTGGGCATCCACATACGCATCGATAATACTGATCGCATATACCCCGACCGTAATGATAATGCTCAAATCCCTGTAACGGCGGAAATAATCTTTCCGGCGCTTCAGGTTTTCCTGGAACTGTGCATTCGAGACATAGGTGCTCTCCTCACCGTTTCTGACAAAGATCGTCCAACTCTCCTGCCAAGGTCCCTCATACTTTTGTCCATCCTTCTCTGCCGCCAATACCTTTTGGTAATCCTCCATGATATCGAAGTAGGCAGTCGAATAGTCCTTATAATTCTTATTGTTCCAAGTGATGGCATACATACAGCCCATAAAGGCCCCATATACCAACGGGAGCTTCCAATACTTCCTGTTATATATCTGTCCCAGACCCGGCACCAAGGCATACAGCAACGCTTTGTTAGGATCGGGTTTGAACTCCTTCAGCTTCACCTTCGGTTGGGGAAGCGAGTCGGCAGCCGAAAGCACAGCCTTCACTGTCGAATCGGCCTTGGCCGTTTCTCCGGGAACCACAGCCGTTACGGTCGAATCGGAAGATATCACCGTATCCTGCTTTGCCATTATCGTCCTCTGCGCATGGCCGGTCCATACCGAACCGCACAGGAGGGCTATTATCCACAAAATTGCTTTCCAGTTTCTCATTTCAACTTATCCAACAAGCCGATCAGTTTTTCCAATTCATCTTCAGATGCAAAGGGGATCGTTATTTTACCTTTTCCTTTTTCGTTGCATACCAATTGGACCTTTGTATTAAAGAAACTGGACAGATGGTCCTTCAACAAGTTGAACTCCTCGGGAAGTTTCGGTTTCCGCTGGGCAGGCTTTTCCTTCCTGGCCTGTTCGAGAGCTGCCGCATCCACTCCGCCGCGTACTATTTCTTCGACGTTACGGACAGACAGTCCATCCGCCAATATCTGTTCGTAAAGAGCCAACTGCACTTCCGGGTCCTCGACAGGGAGCAGTGCACGTGCATGCCCCATATCGATCTTCTTATCCTTCAGCCCCACCTGTATCTCGGCTGGGAGCTTCAAAAGGCGGAGATAATTGGCAATCGTCGCCCGCTTCTTGCCGACACGCTCGCTCAGCTTTTCCTGTGTCAGCCCATAACTGTCGATCAACTTCTGGTAAGCCAGGGCTATTTCTATCGAGTTCAGGTCTTCACGCTGGATATTCTCGATCAGAGCCATCTCGACGACATTCTCGTCTGCTGCGGTTTTGATATAGGCGGGGATACGTTCCAAGCCAGCCATCAGGGAAGCGCGATACCGACGTTCGCCGGAGATAATCATATATTTATCCGTTCCCGTTTCTTTCAACGTAATCGGCTGAATAACACCTAACGAACGGATAGAAACGGCCAGTTCCTCAAGCGTCTCTTCTTCAAAAACAGAACGGGGTTGATCCGGATTGGGCTGAATCTTACTCAGCTCTATTTCACTAATAGACGACGAACCGCCCGTTTTCAGGTCATCCATCGTTATCAAAGCATCCAATCCGCGGCCAAGAGCCGATCTTTTCATTACCATAAACTTTCGAATTTGTGATTTATGATGTATGATGTATGATTTGTTTGTCTTTTCAAATCATACATCATACATCATAAATCTATTTGTTTTTATCTATCAGCTCTTGTGCAAGCTGCATGTGATTCAAAGCTCCCTTCGACTCGGCATCGTAAAGCAGCACGGGTTTGCCGTAGCTGGAAGCTTCGCTTAATTTGACATTACGCTGAATAACGGTCGTGAAAACCAGGTCCCGGAACGGACGTTTCACTTCTTCGTATATCTGGTTGGCCAGACGGAGACGCGAGTCATACATGGTCAGCAGGAAGCCTTCGATTTCCAAAGCGGGATTCAGCTTCGATTTGATAATCTTTATCGTATTCAACAGTTTACTAATACCTTCCAACGCAAAATACTCACATTGCACGGGTATCATCACCGAATCGGCTGCCGTCAAGGCATTGACCGTGATCAGTCCCAAAGAGGGAGAACAGTCGATCAGGATATAATCGTACCGTTCTTTCAGCGGGACCAGTATTTGTTTCAATATCTGCTCCCGGTTCTCCATGTTCAGCATTTCAATCTCCGCGCCTACCAAGTCGATATGCGAGGGGATAATATCCAGTCCCTCCACTTCCGTATTGGTAATCGCACCTTTCGGATCGTCGCCGTTCACCACACATTCGTAGATCGACTGCTCCACGCTGCGGATATCCACGCCCAGTCCCGACGAAGCGTTAGCCTGCGGATCCGCATCGACCACCAGCACCTTTTTCTCAAGTGCCGCCAGCGATGCAGCCAGATTAATCGTTGTGGTAGTCTTACCTACCCCACCTTTCTGATTTGCTAAAGCGATAATCTTTCCCATACTTTGTCTATTTATTCGGGGGCAAAACTAAACATTAAAAAACTAACACAAATCAGTTTATCCAAAACAATGCCTGTTTTGTTGAAAAGTCACCTTATCTGTTGATAACTTGCAAATATAAACAGAATATTCAATAACTTGTTTCAAATGAGCGCGATGGTGGGTATTTTTTAGGAATGATAACGAAGTTTCAAAGAGGAAATGATATCAAAACATCTTGAATTATTCTCCCGACAGTCGGCAACAAGCAAGGGACATCTTCTTTAATCGCAGCAAAGACAAATCCAGCCTCCACATCAAAACAATGATGCGCTTTCTTATCCCGCATTTACATAACTCCCCCTCCAATAAATTTCAGGATAATGAGGCAGAGGTAGAAGAACCTTCCGCCTTGCTTGTCTTTAGACTTTTTAACAACAGCGGAACGATACGAGTGGCCTTTTCCTGAAAACAACCGATTCAGGCTATCACGGCAATAGCGACAGGCCGATCGCAGACATCTTGTATATCACTGATTAACTTAAACTTACACAATTACATAGGTACATATATACATTATATAAAAATAGGGGATTCCCACCTTGTTTCAGACTGTTTTTATATCTATAAATGATTGGGTATAAAAAAGATAGGAGTGATTTTTAAAATGACTAATGAAAACGTACGTTTAGATTCGTCATTTTTCAGCTACAAAAATACAACTACTTTTTAAACCTGCAATCCTTTCTTCCAATTATTTTCCCTTTTCTATATTCTTTCTTATCAATCAGATAACTTAACAAGTACGAAAAACCGACTTTCCAACACAAACCCTCCAGAAAGCCCCTCAAAAATGACTAAAAAAAACGTACGTTTTCATTAGTCATTATACAGGAATTTGGTTAACTCTTGTAAAACAAGAGGTTTGAGTACATAGAAGAAACAAACAGATATACTATTTATTAATTAAACATTTTAGAATTATGAATAAGAAGTTTTTTACTCTTTTAGGGGCAGTAGCTCTTACTTCTTCTGTAATGGCACAAGGGAGTTCTACGCCAGAGTATGTAGAAAACGGCAAGTACTATCAGTTGGCTATGGATTATAGCTACTTGATTAGCCGTGGCGACTCTGTAGCATTAACCAATGCGGATGATCCTTACATGACAGATGAGACACTGGCATCTGACTCTCTTTTGTGGAAGGTTACAGTAACAAAACAGGCCGTGTCTGGTGCTTACAATTATTCTTTTGTCAACAAAGCTACCAACAAAAGTTTGACCATCGATGGTGAAAGTGTTTTTGCAGCAACAGCTAAACAAATTCAAGCTGTAGATAATACAGATATGACCAGCGTGGCTGAGAATGCTTTATATTACTTTATCGAAAACGACAAGGAAAAGTTCTGGGTAGGAACTAAGGATTGGGGTAATGGTATTTTATCTGTGGTGAACGTTAAAGAAGAACCGACTAATTCTAAGTTCCGCGCTATCAAAGTTGGCGAACGTTTCATGACAGTTGCTGATCTGAACGAGAAGACAACTTACTCTATGGATATTCTTTCTAAAATCGAAGGTGTAGAAGATGGTTCTTATTTCTTCAATGAAGTTGGAAATACGGGAAATGTATTCGAAATCGTTTCTACAAGCGGTAATGTTTTGGCTGTTGACTCTGTAAACATCAATGAAAATGCAACAATCGTTGGTTCTTCTACAGACGAACAGTTCGGTTTCTACCCGGCATTTAAGACAGCTAAATATGCAACTCCGTACAACCAGTTCGCTCTGCTGTTGGATCGTTCTACAGACAAAGTGAAAGTATTGGTTGTCAACCAAACTCTGAGCAATAAAAAAGATGCTGCTGGTAAATATACCAACTACGATCCTCAACCTGTTGCTGGTATTGACACAGTTGCTTACATCGGTTCTGCTACTTATGCAAATGAAACAAACATTGTAACAGTTGCTACAGGAGAACGTGCAAACGGTAAGGTTGAAGAGTTCGACCGTCCTGCATTAGGCAAGTCTACTGCTTGGGAACCGGGCGAAGGTGCTTATGTCCTGACCCAGATCGGCAACGGTGCCAACAAGGATGTCAACGGCTTGATCTATGCCTGTGAATTCAAGAACTTAAAACACAGAAGTAATGCTCCTGCTTTTATTAAGGCTGACGCTTCCGCTTATCTGCCGGAAACATTCAACTATATCGAAAAAGTGATGAATGGCGGTAAAGTGACTTACAAAGTGACAAATGGTTACTATTTAGGTGGTGACCTGTCTACTGAAACCTCTTGGCTGGAAGTAAAAGACAAGGACGGCAATGTTTTGGAAGATGTATTCCAGGTTGTAAAAGCAGGTGCTGTTGATACATTCAAAGTGACTCCGATCACCCCTGACGCCCACCATGGCTATATTACTCTGACAGACAAAGAAGAACAGGATGTAAAATGGGCTATGCAAGTTGTGACTACTTTCGGTAGCAGCGCATACGTGATCAATGACAAAGGCATCCTCTACGGACAAGAATTGGAATCTTCAGAAGATAGCTACGGCTTCAAGTTAGTGGCTGATACGGTAGGCGTATTGTCTCCTAACGAAGTTTCTTCTTACGCTGTTTACCATGCTGCTGACAAGGCCGGTAACTCTATCTATCTGACTAAAGAAAACAAATTGGCTGTTGCTACAGCTAAACAGGTTGCTGATGCCAAAGCAGGAACAGTATTGAAAGATGCTAAGCAATTGCAGATGATCTTCAAGACACTAGATGCAGACAAAGTGATGGTCCTTTATACGACTGGTTTCGAAAAAGGCAAAGTTCCTGCTGATGCTATCCAACAGTTCAAGGGTGACGGTGCTCTGAAGGTTGATCCGACTTACGAATTCATCTCTGTGACAGAAATGAACAATGCAAATGAGTATCCTTTGTTTACTCCGTTCAACTTAGTTAACTGGGATGCTCCTGTTTACCTGAACTTGACAAACAACAGTGCTGGTCACTATCGCTTCCAGTCTTCTGAAAACCAGACTTTGGCTTTGGCTAACAACGCTGGGGTTTCTGTATTGAAAGCTCTTTCTGAAATTGAAGGTGCTGTAGAAGATGACTTCCGTCTGTGGGTTGACACTGCATGTGTTGAAAATGAGTTGAAACCGTTGTTCTACATCTCTACAGGTGTAGGTGCTAACGATGAAGAAGCTCGCAACTTCATGGCTATCACAGGCAAACCGGCTGCTGTTAACTTCGTTGAAGCTAAAACTTACGGTGCAGACTCTTTGATCTTCGTTGATGCAGATCCTGCAAAGAATAAGATTGTTAAGACTCCGGTAAACGAAGCTGCTTGGGCATTCCGTTTGGCTGACAATGGATTCTATATCGAAAACGCTAAGACAGGCCAGTTCTTACAGCAGAAGAACGGTTTGATCATCTTGGTTAGCGAAAAAGAAGATGCATTGGTATTCGAAAGTGTCGCAGAACAATCTACCGACAACGAAGAGATCGCCACATCTGAAGTAACAGTTATCGCTGGCGAAGGCAACGTAACGATCGCTGGTGCTGCCGGTAAGAAAGTTGTTGTAAGCAACATCTTAGGCCAGGTTGTAGCTAACACGGTTATCACTTCTGACAATGCAACAATCGCTGCTCCGGCAGGTGTAGTAGTTGTAGCTGTAGAAGGTGAAGAAGCTGTTAAAGCTATCATCAAGTAATCGAGACTGAACAATACTATCGTAAGGGTGGTTATAGGCCACCCTTATACAAATGACATTTTATAATCAAATAATTCTTCGGTTGCGTACCGTAAAAACGGCAACTAACCTGCGAGAGGCAAACAAGCAACCGGATTTAATATTAATAATACTAAAGTATATTGAAATTAAAGTTCAAGTTGCCTTTCCCCTGCGAAGGACGAAGGCATACAAAAAAACAAGCCCCGGCAGTACGAAAACTGCCGGGGCTTCGTTATTTATTAAAAACAGATGATAATCATCATTTATATTATTCGTCTTATAAAAAAATTCATCATGAAAAAAAACAGAAGCTTTCAAAAGAAGCACAAAAAATGGCAGAATTGTACACCCGCCTGGAAATCCTCAAGTCTAAACAGATAGAGGGAGTCAAAACGACACGTTACACGACCGACACCATCCGCGCCTGCCAAGGACGCATACGCAAACTGCTCCAAGAGGTCGGAGGGATCGAAGAAATACAGATAAAGGTAGACGACGCACGCACACTTGCCGAGTATTTCAGCGGAATACGCTACCTCCCTGAATTTGAGAAAAACACGGAAAAGGCAGCCGGGCTATTCAAGGCCATGCAGGTCATCTTCAACTTCAGCGTCGTGGTCAAGACGTTGGCCACCTATTATTATTCAAAAGAGAAGAGAGAACGGACAAACAGTTAATTTATTCTAAATAAAAATGTTAAAAAGCAATATGCTCCGTCAAAAACAAAATTCATATACACCTAACAACCAGTATTATATATTTCAAAAATCCGCTTTTGGCATAGTTGCCTGCACACTGGGATAAGCTTACCTTTGTCGCATAAACAAACCGGCAATCCATTTTGCCTTAAATTAATAATATCATGGAAAAACAAGTACATGTATCTTTTTACGCCAGCCTGTTCCGGACAGAGTGCAAAGTCTTAACTCTTGAAGAAATCATCATCTTGATCCGGCGCCGCCGCTGGAAAAATGAGATCCTCGCCTACCGCACCGCACTGGCGGAAGGGCGTGCCGAAGAAGCCCGGAAGCTGAAGGGCGGATTGCCGGGGTTCACCCCTTCGGGGGTGTTCAAGGGCGGACATAAGGCGAGTGCGATCGAAACGTACAGCCAGGTCGTCGGACTGGATTTCGACCATGTGAAGGACCTGCCGGCACTGATCCTCACCTTCCGGGCGCTGAGCTCCACACTGGCGATGTTCGTCAGTCCCGGCGGAGAAGGGCTGAAGGTCTTCGTACGCGTAGACTGCCCGGCGGAACGCCACGGCGAAGCCTATCCCCTTGTCGCCGCCTTCTTCGAGAAGGCAGGCGGTGTGGCAAGCGATGCCAAGTGCAAGGACATCAGCCGTTGCTGCTACGTGGGCGACGACGGGGAGGCGTACTACAATCCGGACGCGGAAGTCTTCCACATCCCCGAAAAGCAGTCGGCCGAAAAGGGTGTCGACGCGTTTGTCGCACGTTTCCTCGACCGCATCCCGCCGCTGGCAGGAGCGCGTAACCAGACGGTCTACCGCCTCGGCTGCGAGGCGAACCGGAGGGGCTTTTCGTACACCGAAACAGCCGCATGCTGCACGCTGCGCCTGCAAGCAGCAGACTTCACGGCGACAGAGATCGAACAGGCGTTACATTCTGCTTATCAAGGAAATATAAACGAGCATGCGACCTATGGCGGAGCAAAAGGACAAATTGACCGCGAAATTTCCCCTACAGTTTTCAAAACCGGACATCCCTTAGAGACGGAAGAAATCGAGACAAGCGGCGAAGTCCTGCGCGAGCGGACCCCGCTCATTCCCGACGAGGTGTACGGATGGCTTCCCGATCTGTTCCGCGAGGCGGTCGCCTTCTATCCGCAGCACCGCGAGCGCGACATGGCGCTCCTCGGAGCATGCACGGTGGCAAGCGCCTGCCTCCCCGAAGTGTCCGGCAAATATCACCGCAAACGGGTGTTCCCCCACATTTTCACCGTCGAGGTGGCTCCCGCGGCCAACGGCAAGGGGTGCATCAACGACATGCGCCATCTGGCCGACTTGTACGAAGAACTGATCAAGACGGAAACGGGACAGGCCGAAGCCGAATATATGCAAGCCCTGGAAGAATGGGAGCAGAAGAAGGCGGAGGCACACCAGAAGCACCGCTCCGTCGTGGTAAAGGATGCTCCGAAACCTGCCGCCAAGGCCTACCTCAACATCCCGACGCAGGTCACCAAAGCCAAGATGCTTGTCCACCTGCGCGACAACGGCAACATCGGCGGGCTGATGGCTGACAGCGAAATCGACACGATCCTATCGGCCAGCAAACAGGACTACGGGATGTTTGACGACCTGCTCCGCAAGGCGTTCCATCACGAACCGGTCTCTTCGTCGCGCAAGACGGACAACGAGATGATCCGCATCGACTCTCCACGGCTCGCCCTGCTGCTCTCCGGGACACCGGGACAGTTCTCCCGCCTGATCCCCGACAGCGAGAGCGGACTCCTGAGCCGCCTGCTGCTCTATACGTGCCGCAGCGAGGCGGTCTGGCAGGATGTCTCGCCCGAAGGCGACAAGATGGATATGCCGAAGAAGCTGTCGGAACTCTCCGAACAACTGATGAACATCGCCAAGACGCTTCGCCGGCGCCCGTTGCAGGTATGCCTGACACTGTCGCAGTGGGCCCGGCTGAACCAGTGTTTCAAGAAATGGCTGCATGAAGCGGACCTGTTCGGCGACGAGGAATTTCTCAGCGTCATCAAACGCCACGGGCTGATCGCCTTCCGCCTCTGCATGATCTTCACCGCCACCCGATGCGGCAAGGAGGGCTACGGGATGGACTCGCAGTATTGCACCGAAGAGCATTTCAAGGCTGCGCTCGCCATCGTCGAGACTTGCCTCGAACACAGCCGCCTGCTCCTGACGCAGCTGCGCCACAACGAAAGCGCTCCCGAACTGTCCTGCCCCCGCAAGGGACGCATCCTGCTGGAGAAATTGCCGGAGCGCTTCACCCTGGCTGAAGCTTACACCATCGGTGAGGCGGAAGGGATGGACAAAAGGCTGGTCAGACGCCTCATTTATAAGCTGAACCCTCTGTTCATCAAGAGAATAAGCCACGGTGAGTATCAGAAAAACAAGCCCGTCACCCCCCAAAAAGTGTAGGGAAAATATCGCGGTCAAATTGTCCTTTTCCCTCCGCAGCCGATTTCAGAAAGAGAAAAACCCTATACCTTTTTCCCCCAAAAGCCATAGCTTCCACGGAAAAAAGGTATAGGGTTTTGCCCTGTGGGGTATAGTTTTTTTTTTTCAAAGCCAAGCATACTTGCCGGCTTTCCCCGGCTTTCCCCGTTTTTCCCCTCTCCTCCCCCTCTTGCCACACCGTTCCGCCACATTCCGCAGGGACGACGGGGGCGGTTGTATCTTTGTTATGTGATTAAGAAACAAATGTTTTACCTAAAAATCCTAATGTTATGCCAGCAAAGTACAAATTGGTCCTGCGCAAAGACATGCGCAAAGATGCCGCCGAAGGTTCGAAACTGTATTACGCCAGTGCCAATACGACCGGCACGTGCGACGTGTATGAATTGTGCGACCTGATCTCGGCCCAGTCCACCGCCTCTTCGGGCGATGTGAAACTGATCCTCGACGAATTGGTCAACGTGATGCGCCGCAACCTCGGCAAAGGCGAGGTTGTCAAAGTAGGCGAGCTCGGTAGCTTCCAGTTGCAGTTCGGCAGCACCGGCACGCTGACCGAGAAGGAGTTCAGCCATGCGCTTATCAAAAGCCGCCGCATCGTCTTCCGCCCCGGCAAGCTGCTGAAAGATGCGATCAAGAACTACACGTTCGAGAAGATCGCTTCCGGTGCTCCAGACGAGGGCAGCGCAGGGGGCGAAGATGACCGCCCGGGAGAACTTTGAGAGTTGAAAGTTGAGAGTTGAAAGTTGAGAGTTGAAAGTTGAAAGTTGAAAGTTAAAAGTGATGCTTCGCGTTCGTACAAATAACTTTCAACTTTCACCTTTCAACTTTCACCTCTTCAGGGTTCTCCGAGATGTCCCACAATGTAATCCTTTTGTCTGGGGGTGAGGTATTTCTTACCCGGATGCCAGCCCGATTTTTCCAGTTGACCGACCAGCTCGTCGCTGACGCGTATCCATTTCAACAATTGCATGGTCGCGCTCTTCTGCGAGATATTCGGGAAGTACATCAGGGCCAGTTCGCCCCATCCCCATACTTTGTTTTGATTCAGTGAATTTTCCATCGTTTTTCTTCTTGATTATAATATGTAAATATAGTCATTATCAATCTGAAATACAAATAAATACCGATATATAATGGATAAAAAGATCAACTTTTTACATACTTGCCGGGAGGCTGCCGCCGAAGCGGAAAAGCTGTTCGGCATGAACGCCAGGATCATCCTCGCACAGGGTGCGCTCGAAAGCGGATGGGGAACCTCCATGCTTGCGACGGAACATCATAATTTCTTCGGACTGATGGGGTACGGCGCTTCCAACGCGTATTGGCACGGACAGCGGGCCACGTTCGAGACGGCCTACGGCACGCACCATTTCAGGCATTACGAAGCCACACACCTCTCTTTCCTCGACTTCGCCCGCCTGATCCGTTCCGCCTATCCCCGCGCCTACCATTTCAGCTTCCAGCCCGAAGCCTACGCCAAGGAGATCGCCTACAGCCCCTACATCAGCGAACAAAACGGTGACAACCGCGACCTCTACCGCCGCAACATCATCGCGCTCGAAGCAGAGATCGGGAAACAACTGGAACTGTTTCAATGGACAATGAACAATGGACAATTAAATCATAAATCATAATTCATAAATCCCATCATGAACAAACTAAAACAAATCCTTGAATTTATCAGAGCCTTGTTGGGCTTCTTGTTGAACCTGAAAAAGAAGAAAACGGATGAGAAGAATGAAAAGCCGCCTCGCCCGATACCGGGCAAGTTGCCGGACGATGTGCCGGACGATACGCCTTCGGACAGCATTGGCATTGTATCTGGCCGCCCTCGGGATAATGGCCCTGTGGGCGGACCGTTCGGAGGTGGTGCTGGGATGTATAGGAGCCCTCTTGACACTCTCGGAGTACGGACAAACGGCACGGGACAAGCCTCCTCCTTCGTGGGATGGGCGCTGATTGCATACGCGACGGGGATGTCTTTATGGGGAGCCTGAACGGGTGTTAGCGGATGGACACTTTACGGACCGTGTCGCCGATGCGGACGATGTAGTAACCCTTGGCAAGGTCCACCGTATATTCGCCGGAGGGTTGCTTCATCGGTATCTCTTTCACCCGGATGCCTACCACGCTGTAGACTTCGAGCTTGCTACCGGCCGGAGCATTCTCGACGACGATCTTGTTATCATAGGCGCTGATCTCAACCGAATCCGGTTCTTTGTCTTTGGCGACGGTCGTCCGGGACACGGTCGTATTCGCTTGTTGTGCCATCACCTCAAGCGGACAACCGGCCCATGCAGCCAGCAACAAAACGAATGTAATCAATACCTTCATATACCAAACCCTAAGATCGTACAAATGTAGGAATATTTTTTGGGATAATACACAAAGTTCTGTATTATTAATGATCGATGTCCATTCCATGTTTCGACACACCTTCCTACGGCACCTCTTTTTCGATTAAACCGGTATCACCGTTCCTTCATTTCCCAATATCGTGCCGGGGAATACCGCTTCGGCTTCCCGGTGAAGTTCGGACAGGTCTTCGTAGCGGGCGGAATAGTGGCCGATGACGAGGCGTTTCACATGGGCATCACGGGCGATCTCCGCTGCCTGGCGTGCGGTGGAATGGAAGGTTTCTTTGGCACGGGCGAGATCGCATTCGGCAAAAGTCGCTTCATGATAGAGCAGGTCCGCCCCTTCGATAATCGGGATGATCGAGCGGTTATAGGCCGTATCGGAACAGAACGCATAACGCTTGGGAGGAGCAGCCGGACGCGTCAGGCGGGAATTGGGAACGACCTCGCCTTCGGGCGTGACATAGTCCTGCCCCTGCTTGATATCTTTCATGCAACGGACGGGAACCTGATAGAAATCCGTCATCTCGCGGATGATATGCGCCTCCTTCGGTTTCTCGGCAAAGAGATAGCCGCAGGTGGGAATCCGGTGCTTCAGCGGGATGGAGTAGACCGACAGCGAACGGTCTTCCATCACCAACGAATGGCTGCGGGTATCGACAGGATTGAAACGCACTTCGAACTCCATGCCCCGGCAGAACAAATCCATCACGGGACGCAGGTAAGTCTCGACCTCCTTCGGACCGTGCACGACCAGCTCGCCGGTGCGTCCCAGCATGCCGAGTGTGGAGATCAGTCCCGGCAGACCGAAGCAGTGGTCGCCATGCAAATGAGAGATGAAGATATGGGCGAGACGGCCGAAACGGACGCGCATCCGCCGCATCTGCACTTGGGTACCTTCCCCACAATCAATCATATACAATTTGTCTCGTAAATCTACGATCTGTGATGTTGCCAGATGCCGCGTGGTAGGTAACGCCGAACCGCATCCCAATATGTTTATGTTAAATTCTGCCATAAGGTCCTTCGGATAATTCGGGTGTAAAGATAATACAAAAGCATTGGCGTACTGTGAAAAATAACAAAAAAAGCGGGGAGATTGTTCCGAGGGTCACAGGTATTCCATATATTTGTTTGCTGTCCTTATGGAAGCTATTTAGAGTCAGTAGAAAAGACTTAAGATATTTTCATCTAAGCCTTAACTAACTTTTTCTTTTTGTTTAAAACGGTTAAATGTAGAAACGGCCAAGCGTGAGCTTCGCCGTTTCCTTTGTTTTATGGGACCAGCCTGTAGCATCGCATCAATAGGCATGCGTGTCTTTCTCCTGCATTTCCTCCCCGCTGATCTTCCGCAGATCCAACGCACGCCAGGCATAGAAAATATACCCTAAGACGAAAGGCACGAGGATGGAGACATAACTCATCACTTCCAATGTGAACGGACTGGAGCAACTGTTGGCGATCGTCAGCGAACTTTGCAGGTCGGCTACCGAAGGATAATAAGCCGTATTGTTCCAACCGGCGCAAAGCAGCAGCGCCAGCACCGTGAGTACCGTGCCTGTCCCGCAGAACCAGATGCCTTTTTTCCATGTATCCGACAAGATCGTGCGGACGATGCCATACAACACACCTGCCACCCCCGCCAACAGCACGACCGATACGGCAGGCATCTCGACCAGGTTCATAAAGTATTTATAGGGCTGCATATACACCTCTTTTGTCTCCGGATCGACGGCAAACCCGTCGGCAAGCAACAGATGCACCAGGAAGACAAGGAAGAAAACAAGGAACAGCGCCGTCTCGATCACCAAATGCTTGCGGCTGCGTTTCACAATCTCGGCATCGTCGATATTGTTGATGAAATAAAGCAATGCCTGGATGCGTGCCAGGAAGAACACCGCCAGTCCGAGACATACGTTCCAGAACACGAAAGCAGCCTCAAGTCCGTGCCAGGGGGTCGCCCAGGTGGAGATCACCGGCATCGCGACATCGGTCAGCTGTCCTTTGTTGACGACAAACTCGGCTCCGCTAAAAAACGTACCGACAGCCGTACCCAACAGGATCGGACCCAAGATGCCGTTCAACAGCAGGAATACCTGATACGTCTTTTTGCCCAGGAGATTCCCCTTCTTCGACTGATATTCATACGATACGGCCTGCAGAACGAAGCAAGCCAGTATCAGCATCCACACCCAGTAGGCTCCGCCGAAACTGGTCGAATAGAATAACGGGAAAGAGGCGAAGAACGCACCTCCGAAAGTGACCAGGGTCGTAAACGTGAACTCCCATTTGCGTCCGGTCGAGTTCAGCAACATCTTTTGTTGCAGTTCAGTTTTGCCGATCGTGAAGAGCAAGGACTGTCCGCCTTGTACGAAAAGCAGGAAAACCAATAGCGCTCCTAAGAGGGAAACAAGGAACCACCAGTAATGCTGTAACAATATATATGTACTATCCATAACACTCATTTCTTAATTCTTAATTCATAATTCTTAATTCACCGAAGGCCCTTTCTTGATCGCCTTCACCATAATACCGATCTCCGCGATAAGCAGGACGGTAAAGAGAAACAGGAAGACGAAGAAGGTCGTCTGTACCGATGAAGTGGCCAGCTTGGACACGGATGCGCCTGTCGGCAGGATGTCCTGGATAGCCCACGGCTGACGTCCCACTTCGGCCACGATCCACCCCGCCTGCCCGGCGATGTAGGCCAGAGGAATCGTCCACAGGCTCGCCCATTGCAACCAGCGGGCATCGGCAAACTTGTTCTTTTTGCTCCAGATCAAAGCAACGATGAATAGCAGAATAAAATATCCGCCCAGGAGCACCATGACGCGGAATGAATAGAAAGTGAGGCCGACATGAGGAACCAGGTCGGCAGGATCTTTAATGTACCCGTATCCGAAATAAGCGAAGTTCTCGTCCAACAGGCTACGGGCTTGCTCCGCAGCCACCTGGTCTTTGTCCTTTACCGCCTTGCGATAATCAGCAAGAGCTTGGATGGCAATCCTCCCCTTCTCGATCTTCTCGGCAGCAGAAAGAGCAACCGTTCCTTTATTGGTCGTATAACCGCCTTCTATCAGGTTGACGATGCCGGGAACGTATGCATCTACATCGCGTTCGGCAAGGAAGGAGAGCAGTTTCGGAATCTTGATATCGAAGATGAAAGGATTTACATTATCTTTATAACTCGTCTTGTCGGGATTCAGCAGGCCGATGGCAACCAGACCTGTTCCGTTGCCCCCTTCGTACAAGCCCTCCATCGCAGCCAACTTCATCGGCTGTTTCTGGGCGACCTGGTAAGCCGAACCATCACCCGTCCATACAATAAGTATGGAAGCGACCAGTCCGAAAACCGCACCAACCTTGATGCTTTCGAGCGAGAACTCCGTCTCCCGCTTTTTCAACAGATACCAACTGCTGACACCCATCACGAAGACGGCCCCCACGATCCATCCGGAAAGTACGGTATGGAAGAATTTGTTGATGGCGACAGGAGATAAGGCCACCGCCCAGAAATCGAACATCTCGTTGCGCACAGTGTCCGGATTAAAATGCATACCTACCGGATATTGCATCCACGCATTGGCGATCAGGATCCAAAGGGCGGAAAGAGTTGCTCCTATGATCGTCAGCCAGGTGGAAGCCAAGTGGAAGCGTTTGCTCACCTTGTCCCAGCCGAAAAACATCACGGCTATAAAAGTCGCTTCCATAAAGAACGCCAGAATTCCTTCGATAGCAAGGGGAGCTCCGAAGATGTCTCCTACAAACCAACTGTAGTTAGACCAGTTCGTTCCGAATTCGAATTCGAGGATCAGCCCGGTGGCAACACCGATAGCGAAGTTAATACCAAACAGTTTCATCCAGAACTGCGCTGTCTTTTTCCAGAACTCGTTACCTGTTTTGTAATAGATGGTCTCCATGATGGCCTGTATAACGCCGAGCCCCAGTGTCAGGGGCACGAACAGCCAATGATACATGGCAGTGAGAGCGAATTGCGCTCTTGACCAGTCAATCAAAGATGTGTCAATGCTTGCGATCATAAATTATATAATTTAAGGAGTAATTGCTCTATTGATCAATTCACCCGAAACGTGTTCTTCCTTAGCCGAATCTCCATCCAACTTTCCTAAATAATTAGGAAAGAAAAACAGTTTTAATATAAAAAACATGATGAAGAGCTTGACCAATATGATTAGCCACAACGTCTTACCCAGCTTCATTTCGCGAAATCCTTCCAGATAAAAATGATATATTCGTATGTATACAGGCTCCCTTTTCATATCGGTATCGTACTTTAATAACAAGAGATTGGATGAATAAGTTTTCTTTCTATACAAATATAGGGAAAGCGTCAAAATGTTTTCCCCTAAAAGCATAGATATTATTTATGGAAAAATAGACTTTATCTATAACCTCTGTTAAAAAAAACTATTTTAAAGAAGAAAGCCGAAAGGAAGACTTGCCGTTACTTCTGCATTGGCTATATTTGTGCCAGTTTGTGTTTTTATAAGACAAGAAATCACATCGAATATTATAATTAAGTGCTAATCTATAAAAAATTATTACTATGTCGAACATTTCAAGAAGATCATTTCTTCAAAGAGGAGCCGCAGCTGCTGCAGCTTTCTCAATCGTTCCGGGTTCCATCCTGGGAAAATCTCACGGATATGTAGCTCCGACTGATAAGTTGAACATTGCCGCTGTCGGTATCGGCGGTATGGGTAATGCCAATCTTAAGAATATGGAGAAAACAGAAAATATCGTAGCTCTTTGCGATATCGACTGGAAATATGCCAAAGGAGTTTTCGAACGCCACCCGAATGCAAAGAAATATTGGGACTACCGCAAGATGTATGACGAGATGGGCAAGTCCATCGATGCCGTACTGGTTGCTACAGCCGACCATACTCACGCAATCATCACTGCTGATGCCATGACAATGGGCAAACACGTGTATACACAGAAACCGTTGACTCACTCGGTTTATGAATCTCGTTTGCTGACAAAATTGGCTGCCTCCACAGGTGTTGCCACTCAAATGGGTAACCAAGGTTCTTCAGCCGAAGGTACCGACTTGGTTTGCGAGTGGATCTGGAATGGTGAGATCGGTGACGTATATAAGGTGGAATGTGCTACTAACCGTCCCATCTGGCCGCAGGGGTTGAACACGCCGGAAAAGGCCGACAAGATTCCTTCCACGCTGAATTGGGACCTGTTCTCCGGCCCGGCAGAGGTAAAACCATACAACCACATTTATCATCCCTGGAACTGGCGCGGATGGTGGGCTTACGGAACAGGAGCATTGGGCGATATGGCTTGCCACATCATGCACCAGCCGTTCAAGGCCTTAAAGTTGGGCTATCCGACAAGAGTTGAAGCATCTTCCACCTTGTTGCTCCGCGATTGCGCTCCTAATGCTCAGCACGTGAAGTTTATTTTCCCGGCTCGCGAAAATATGCCGAAACTTGCCATGCCGGAAGTGGAAGTTCATTGGTATGATGGCGGCATGATGCCGGATCGTCCAAAAGGTTTCCCTGAAGGCAAAGAACTGATGGGACCTGGTGGTGGTCTGACAATCTTCCACGGAACAAAAGATACATTAATCTGTGGTTGCTATGGTCAGGAACCGTTCTTGCTGTCCGGTCGTGTGCCTAACGCTCCGAAGGTCTGTCGTCGTGTAGCAAACGCCATGGGTGGCGGTCACGAACAAGACTGGATCCGTGCATGTAAAGAAAGCGCATCCAGCCGTGTCCAGACAAAGTCAAACTTCTTGGAAGCCGGTCCGTTCAACGAAATGGTTGTAATGGGCGTATTGGCAGTCCGTTTGCAGGCTCTGAACAAGACCCTGGAATGGGACGGTCAAAACATGCAGTTCACCAACATTAAAGACAACGAAGAGATCAAGATCTGTATCAAAGACGGTTTCACGATCAAAGACGGACATCCTTCGTTCAACAAAGACTGGACAGATCCTGTCAATGCTAAAGAATTCGCTGCCGAATTGATCAAGCATAACTATCGTCAGGGTTGGAACTTGCCTGATATGCCGAGATAATTAGTTTTAAACAAATAAATAGAATGAAAAAGTCAGTATTATTAGCAAGTGCCGCAATTATGATGTGCTATTTCACATCTTGTAGCGGTGGTAAAAAAACAGAAGAAGCTGCTGCTCCTGCAGAAGAGGCAAAGACAGAAGCTGCCGTTCCTGAATACAAACTCATGAACGATCTGCCTACTGTCGACCTGTCTACTTTCCCGAAAGATGCCGATGGCAAAGTCACTTTGTTCGACGGTAAATCTTTCAATGGATGGAGAGGCTACGATCGTACGGATGTGCCTGCTGCCTGGGAAGTGGTAGACGGTACGATCCATATCAAAGGATCCGGAGCAGGTGAAGCTGGTGCTAAAGATGGTGGCGACTTGGTTTTCGCTCACAAATTCAAAAACTATGAATTTGAATTCGAATGGAAAGTAGGTAAAGGTTCAAACTCCGGCGTACTGTATATGATCCAGGAAGTCGAAGGACAGCCCTCTTATATCTCTGCTCCTGAATATCAGGTACTCGACAATGCAAACCATCCGGATGCCAAGTTGGGTAAAGACGGCAACCGCCAGTCTGCTTCCTTGTATGACATGATTCCGGCTAAGCCTCAGAACTCTAAACCGTTCGGTGAATGGAACAAGGGTAAGATCATGTGCTACAAAGGTACGGTAGTTCACTATCAGAATGACGAACCGGTTGTTGAATATCATTTGTGGACACAGCAGTGGAAAGAAATGTTGGATAACAGCAAATTCAGCAAAGACAAATGGCCGTTGGCTTACGAACTGTTGCTGAACTGCGGTGGTGAAAACAAAGAAGGCTTCATCGGTTTCCAGGACCACGGAGACGACGTTTGGTATCGTAACATCACTATTAAAGAACTTGACTAAGCAGTTGTTCCTTTTATCAAAATAAGAAAGCCCCGGTATCGTTTGGATACCGGGGCTTCTTTTATTTGTCCGATACAGGGCGGCAGGGATTATTTTGCCATCACCTTTATGTTGCTATAACTGTTTCCTTCGAAATTGATACGGCCGTTTTTACCGTTGTTGACATCGAGGGTGTAGTTGTTTTTGTTCCTTTGGTCATCGCGGCTATCGAAACCGACCGAGTTTTCGTCCTGATTACGACGTTGGATATTGAATCCGCCTTGAACCTTGCAATTGCCGTATTTCATATTGTTGGCAACGACACGGAAGGAGGCGTTCACATCGATATAAATGTTCAGATTACCGTAGCGGGCATCCACATTGACCTTATCGAAGTTGCTGGCAAGATCCTTGATGGTAAGCGTGCTGTAGCTCAGTTCGTCGACGGTGATGCCCTGTTTCAGCTCGTCGATCTTGCAATTTCCGTACTTCAGTTCCATATAGCCGTTGTCCAGCCTGTCGATATGGATGTCGCCGTATTTGGCTTCAGTGTTCATCTTCCGGACATTTCCGAGACTGAGGTTGGAGTACTTGCTGTCGATATTCAGTTGCGAGCCGTTGCGGATAGAGGATTTGCCGCAATAGGCCAGGTCCAAAGTGGCATTGTCGACATCGGAGATATCCATATTGCCATATTGCACGTCGATGTTGAGAGGTCCCGTGAAATTACCGCCATTGAGATTGCCGTATTTGACATGCAGATCGCATTTTCCCTTATTGTTTTCCGGCATGATGATATTGCCGTACTTCTGTGTCAGGTCGCACGTCAGTTCAGACGGCATATTGACATAGTAGTTGATGGTGAAGGATTCGTTAGAGCCTCCATTCCCGTTTTGCGACCTCAGGCTTGTAACGGCCGAAACCGTATTGCCCATCTTTTCCATCCGTATGTTGACACGGTCGATGATAGCCTGCGCCTTTTCGTCATTACGGGCTTTCGCCTCGATCACGACACGGATGGAGACTTCGCTCTTGCTCCAATGCGCAACCGTAATGTTTCCGTAACGGTTGTCAACTTGCAAAATGTCGTTTTTACCGACATTGAAGCTTTTGTTGATTTCCTTTTTCTTGATGCTTTCCTGTTTGCTGCCCCAACCGGGTACGCTGCAAAACAAAACCAGGAGCATAAGCAGGCAAGGTCTTAATAAAGACAGCTTGCCGGTCGCCGAATGTTGATGAGTCGCTTTCATTTGCTTGTCTGTTTATTATTTATTTGTTGTTTGTTGTTTTCATATTCTCCATCTGTTTCAACATGATGTTGAGACTTTCCAAGCTGGTGCTGTAATGCAGGTTCATGGCATAAAGGCCGGCATTGGAGCAAGGCAGAGTCGGAAGGACCGTTTCTTCGAACATATAATTGTCTGTCAGGACACGTTTTGTCTCTTTCAAGAGTTCCTCCGCTCCGGGAGTCTGTTGCAGTTTGTACATCGCCTGCATCTGTGAGATGATATCACTCATCTGCATATTGTAGTAGAGACGAAGTTCCTCTATCTCCTCTTTCACCTCGCAGGCATGCTGGCCTGTGACCACCTGCCTTGGCTGAGTAGGCAAAGGCGTGCCACCCGGCAGTTTGAAGAGGAACAGCAGGGCGATGCAAGCTGCCGCGGCAAAAGCGCAAAGGCTATATAACGTAGCCCGACTTTTGCGCGGAACAGCCAGCTTCTGCTCGAAGCGTTCGAAGTGGCCTTCAGGTAACAGGTCGTCTTCAAATGCTTCCCGGTTCGTGTCTATGAAATTCTTCAGTTTATCCATTTTCTTTATTTGCTGCTATTATGTCCAATAATTTGCGCTTTGCCCGGAGATACTGGCTGCGTACGCTCGACGGCCGGATCTTCAGGATGGAGGCAATCTCTTCCATATCATATCCCTCAAAGAGGTAGAGCGAGAGGATCACGCGATAGCCGGCCGGCAGTTTCTTGCAGGCTTCCTTCACTTGGGCAACCGAATAACGGATTTCTTCCTCATCCGGTCCGTCGTCATCGGGTTCGGTGTAGTCATCCGAAAGCTCTTCCCAGTCAGGCGTCTGTCGGCGCACGTAATCAATGGCTGTATGAACAGCTATACGGTGCATCCATGCTTCGAAACATTGTCCATCCCGATACTGGTCCAGGCGAGTGAATATTTTCAGGAAAGAATCCTGCATCGCCTCCTCCGCCTCCGGCACGTTACCGACAATACGCAGACAGGCGACATACAGCCGCTGTGCAAATTGCTTGTAAAGGGCGAGCTGTGCAGTCCGGTTACCACGCCGGCACTCCTCGATCAGATGTACATTTGTTTCTTCCATTTTCATATATATAAACGAAGGCATCCGGAGAAACGTTGCATCTTTCCGGCAAGAAAAAGCAAAAAAAGATAGCACATCCCTGAAAAAAATCTATAGCTTTCCAAGAAAAAGCCTATAACCTTTTACATCAAAAGCTATAGGGTACACAAAAAGAAAGGCATCATCCCGATGCCTCTCTCCCTGAACTAAATGATAAAAATAAAAGTTATGTGGGAAGGTTATTATTCTTCTGTATCTCCCGTATCTTTTGATTTGTAATCCAACTCGACGGTATTATAGTCGTTCGAGGCGAAAGATTTATATTTGATCTTCAACTTCACCGTCTTGCCTTCCGTACTCGGCAACTTATCCAGCTTGAAGGACACCAAGCCGGCCGAAGGTCTGAGGGACGAGTCGATATTGCCATAAGCGTTATGACGGAACTCCAATTCATACGGATCGGCACTGTTTGTCTGTACCAGGTTCAGGAAATGCTTGACATTGTCGTTGTAACCTCTTTGAATATAGAAATCGAACGTGATATATCCGTCCTCGATCCACACTCCGTTCTTAGACCAAATGCTACCGCCATTCAAGGCCAGCATGTCCGTTCCGTAATAGGAATCATTTTCCGATCCCAGGTCAGGAGCGATCGGTTTGGTCAGAAGGGTATCCATTCTTAACAATTGAACAGACTGATCATAGCCTTCAGTCTTCTTCTCGTCGTTCTTATATATAACGAACGCACGGATCTCTTTCAAATTCTCAGGCACATATGAGTTTGTCGGGAACAGCGTCGTACTGTCGTCGAGCTGCATATAGTAAGAATTATCACTCAATGGTTTTACCGTTACAATAGCCTGGACACTATCTCTCCAAAATTCGCTGTAAGCGTCGTCATCATCCAAACATGAATAAAAAGCTGTAGAACCTAACAAGATTCCAACCAATAGCATAAAACTTTTCAACGTCTTCATAACATGTATCTAATTTGTTTATTTTTTCTTTCTAAAAAGGAAGATGATAAACACTCTGCAAATGCTGCAAAGACTGTTTATAAAAGATGTTAATGCTTCAGTGATTGATAGATAAGCTCCGCTGTACGCCGGGAAGCACCCGGTTTTCCAAGCAGGCGGATCATCTCGTCATAGCCGTCGAGCATGCGTCTACGGTAGGCATGATCATTCAAGACACGTCCTAACTCATCATGTATCTGGTCATACGAAAATCGGACACCGAACAGCTCCTGCACCACTTCGCGTCCGGCTATCAGATTGACCAGCGAAATGTATTTCGTATGGAAGAAATGGCGGAAAATAAAACTTGCCAGCCGACCGGCTACAACATAATAGCAGACGACTTGCGGCACACGGAAAAGCGATGTCTCAAGCGTAGCCGTCCCCGATGTGACCAGCGCCGCATCACTATGGCTGAGGAGAGGATAGGTTTTGCCGAACACGATCTTCACATCCGCGTCGCCGATATATTGCCTGTAATATTCCGGTTCCAAGCCGGGAGCACCGGCAATCACAGGCTGGTGGCCCGGATAGGCGGCTGCCACCTTCAGCATGGTCGGAAGGTTGTCTTTGATCTCCTGACGGCGGCTGCCTGCCAACAGCGCCAATACGGGGCGTTCGTCCAACTGTTCGTCCTCACGGAATGTATCAGGTCCGGCCGCCTGTTTCTCCCTATAGCAGGCAACCGAATCGACCGAAGGATTGCCCACATAGTCCACCGGATAGTCGAGATTGCGGAAAAACTCCACTTCGAAAGGCAGGATGCAGAACATCCGGTCCACGTAGCGACGGAAATCCTTGATACGATACTGTTTCCAAGCCCATATCTTAGGTGAAATATAATAGTAGACAGGCAGTCCCAACTGCGTCTTTACATATTTGGCTATCTTCAAATTGAACCCCGGATAATCGATCAGGATCACCACATCGGGCCTGTACTGCCGGATTTCCTCCTGGCAGGCTTTCATGTTGTTCAGGATCGTACGGAGATTGAGCAGTACGGGGATAAAGCCCATAAAAGCCATATCCCTGTAATGCTTCACCAGCGTCCCTCCGACTGCCTGCATAAGATCGCCGCCCAGGAAACGAAAATCCGCTTCGGCATCCTGCTTCTTCAGTGCTGCCATCAGGTTGGAGGCATGCAGATCACCGGAAGCTTCGCCCGCTATTAAAAAATATTTCATATTTTTCAGTTGAAAGTTGAAAGTTGAAAGTTGAGAGTTGCAAAGATCAAGAGAATAAAGTAAGCTGGAACCGGAATAATTTCACGTTATCTATTTCCAACTTTCAACTTTCAACTCTCAACTTTCAACTGATTTTTTAGCTGTGCTAAAAAATCATAGTCCGTCACATCTATCTTGCAAGGAACAAGCGAGGCGTAGCCGCTGTCGAGCGCCAACGTGTCGTTGTCGGCATGGATCGGCTTGGCATTCTCGAATGCACCGGCAAGCCAGAAGACAGGTTCGCCCGCTGCGTTTTCCGACCGTTTGAATTCATTGGTCCAGCGCCCGTCCGCCTGCCGGCATACCTTCATTCCTTTTACGTTCGGGACATTGGGAACGTTCAGGTTCAGATAAGTGCCATGCGGCAATCCTTCTTTTATGATCCGCCGTGCAAGCATGCGCCCTAAACGGCAGCTCTCGGCAAAGTCGGCATCCGCACGATGATCCAAGAGCGACACGCCCATCGAAGGAATACCGAACACGCATCCTTCGGCAGCTGCCCCCATCGTACCGGAATACTGGATGCAGATGGCATGATTGCCACCATGATTGATCCCGGAGGCCAACAGGTCAGGCTTGCGCTCCAACACCTCGTTGATGGCCAGTTTCACACAATCGACCGGAGTCCCGGTACAGCTATAAACCGTCAGTCCTTTTTCTTTCCTCACCAATGTATACTTGATCGGCACGAGCGAAGTGATCGCGCTTGCCATTCCCGAACGGGGCCCGTCGGGAGCGAAAACCACAATGTCCCCAAGGTCCCGAAGGCACTCGGTGAGCTCTTTTATCCCCTTGGCTTCAACGCCGTCATCGTTTGTAATCAGAATAAGCGGTCTATCGTTCATCATATCGTTATTTAATTGCACACAAATATAGTGAAAAAGCGCAAAGTAACGCAGACTTATCCTTTATAGATAATGACATCTGCGTTACTCTGCGCTTGTCCGTGTAATTTGCGTCCTGTTAAGCTCTAATTAAAGAACCTGAATGCCTTCTTCACGGGCTGCTTCTTCTCCGGAAGGAGTGATCAGCTTGTAGCCCTTACCGTGAATGTTGATGATTTCGATTCCCGGATCATCCTTCAACAGCTTGCGAAGTTTCGTGATATATACGTCCATGCTACGGGCATTGAAGTAGTTATCGTCTACCCAGATTGTCTTCAGTGCATAATTACGTTCCAATATTTCATTTGCATGTGCGCAAAGGAGACTCAGAAGTTCGCATTCCTTAGTTGTCAGCTTCGTAACCTTGTCGCCGATAGCCAGTGTCTGTTTCTGGGTATCGAACAAGAAGTTTCCTAACTTGTAGAAAGGAATATCTTTCATTTTCTTGCCTTTCACGCGGCGAAGGATCGCTTCGATACGGAGCAAGAGCTCTTCCATACTGAAAGGTTTCGTCAGATAATCATCCGCACCGATTTTGAAACCTTCCAGGATATCTTCCTTCATAGTCTTGGCCGTAAGGAAGATAACAGGGATATCAGGGTTGATAGAACGGATTTCCTGAGCCAGCGTGAAGCCGTCTTTTTTCGGCATCATCACGTCAAGTACGCAAAGGTCATATTTGCCTTTGGTGAAACCTTTGTAACCGGCTTCCCCATCGGAGAAGAGGTCAGTCACATAACCTTTTGCCTGCAAGTATTCTCTTAATAGCATACCCAGGTTTTCGTCGTCTTCGCAAAAGAAGATTTTTAGTTTTTCTTCCATAACTAACTTTTTATAAGAGGTAAAGTAATAATAAATTTTGTTCCTACATTTCCGGAACCACTTTCGGCACGTATCGTACCTTTATGGTCCTCTACTATTTTACGAACGTAAGCAAGTCCGAGTCCGAACCCTTTCACGTCATGTACATTTCCTGTCGGCACGCGGAAAAAGCGGTCGAATACTTTCTTGAGGTATTCTTTCTTGATCCCGATGCCGTTGTCCTCGATCGATATCAACAACTTGCCGTTCTCGTTCCAGGTGCGGCACATCAGCGTCAGCGGCACTTCGAGGCGGCGATACTTCACGGCGTTGTCCAGCAGGTTGAACAGTACGTTCGTGATGTGCATCTCATCCACGTAGATATCCGAATCTTCTGCCTGCAGGTCGATGTCGATCGTGCCGTCATACTTCTCGACTTTCAGGGCGAATGTATTGGCAACGCTTGCCAGCAAATCGTTCGCATCCACCTCCTTCAGCTTGAGGGCTGCTTTCTGGCGTTCGAACAGCGACATTTGCAGCACCTTTTCCACCAGGAAGCCCAATCGTTTCGTCTCGTCGTTGATCACCCCGGAGATATGCTTGAACACATCGGGGCTCTTCGTGATGTCCGAGTCCTTCAGCATTTGTGCGGCAAGCGAGATGGTCGAAACCGGTGTCTTCAGTTCGTGCGTCATATTGTTGATAAAATCATTCTTCATTTCCGAAAGTCTCTTCTGACGGAACACGATATAAATGGTAAAGATAAACGTTACCAAAAGTATCAGCGAGAAGATGATTGACGGTACGATAAATGTTACAGAACTTGAAATATAATCACCCTTCGTCGGGAAATACACTTTCAGGTAATTCTGCTTCGAAGGAGGATCGTTGGGGAATAGAACCTGTTGAATCACGTCTGATACAGGAGGGATATCCCCGTTCTGATAGACGATCTTTCCGTCTTTGTTAATAACAGCAAAGACGAACGGCAGGTTCAATCCGTTGTTAACAAATTCTGATTTTAAGTAATTATTCAGCTTTTTAAAATCTATCCTTTCTTCGATCGGCTTCAGGTTTGCCGTATGCAAGATATTCAAGATCACTTCGTTAAACAACCCGCTTTGGTACTGGTAACGACGTTTCAGCGTTTGCTGCAAATCTTTTGACGTACTAACGATGCTGTTAGGTACTTTATTGCTGCCCAGCGAAGAAAGCGGTTCAAACTTGCGTGTCCGGATATCGCTATGAAACTCGATATGTTCTACAGTTCCATCGGCATTAGTGAACTGCATCTTGTATTTTTTCTCAGTGATGATTCCACCGCCAAGACTGCTCTGTTCATTCTGGTATAGGTAATTATTGGCCTCGTCACGGCTGAGATCTTCTTCCAGATACCGGGCCGTTTCATCAAGCTCCAGATTTTTCGAGACTTGGTGCATCGATCGTTTGACTGTTTCATTGAACTGCTCGCTACTTTTCTTGAGTATGATACTTACATATTTTACCTGCAAAAAAAGCAAACCGGCAAAAGCAAAAGCCATCACCACCGCAAGCAACCAAATCGTAGACTTCCTCATATCAATAAATCTCTCGTTTTAATATCACAAATAACGCGCCTTTTAATTTAATATTTACACAAAAAAGGTAAAAACAGAATACCCAAAATGTTAAAAATACATTACCAAAGGATTGCAATTCTCTTTCTATCTATTTTTAAACTAACACCTTACATCCCTTTCACAGACGTATCATCATATCTTGCACGTTCCGTACTAATTAGTAAGAACAGCTGTACAACATGAATTGTTGTAGCCGACACTTAAAAACTTTTCCCGAAAGCATTGACTTTTAATTATTAACTCTATCTTTGCCTCCCGTAAGAGTTACGTGAAATGATACAAGAAGGTATTACACAGATAGACATCAAACAGGTATTACGGCAAAAGGCGCCTTCGGTTGCCCGTAAGATTCCCGGTTTTATGGTTGACTATCTGATCCGTACTGTTCATCAGGATGAGCTGAACGAGATCCTCCGTCGGTATCACGATAAAGACGGGGTAGCGTTCATGCAGGAGTTGATCGGATATTTTGACTTGAATCTGGAACTGGTAAACGAAGAGAATATTCCTGCCGAAGGGCGGTACATATTCGCTTCCAACCATCCGCTGGGCGGACTGGACGGGATTTGCCTGTCGGCCATTATCGGCGGACGTTTCGACGGGAAGATCCGCTACCTGGTGAACGACCTGCTGCTCTACCTGTCTAACCTGAGGTCGATCTTCGTCCCTATCAACAAACATGGGGCGCAGGGGAAAAAGAACGCCGAACTGATCGAAAAGGCATACGCTTCGGACAACCAGATCATCACATTTCCCGCCGGTTTATGCTCACGCAAACAAAACGGGAAGATACAGGACACCGAATGGAAGAAGTCGTTTATCCAAAAGGCCGTGGAATACCGGCGGGACATCGTACCGGTGTTTTTCGAAGGACGTAACTCCAATTTTTTCTACCGTCTCGCCAACATGCGGAAAGCATTGGGCATAAAGATGAATTACGAAATGATCTACCTGCCCGACGAGATGTTCAAAAGCAAGCACAAGACATACAGCATCCATTTCGGGAAACCGATTCCCTGGCAAACTTTCGACAGTAGCCGTAAACCGGCTGAGTGGGCTGAGTGGGTGAAGGAAATCGTCTATAATCTAAAGAAATAATTGATTTTATTATATGCAAGACATTATCAAACCGATTGACCGTGCTCTCCTGAAAGCTGAACTGACCGGGGACAAGAAGCTGAGGAGGACCAACAAATCCAACAATGAGATATACATTATCACAGCCCACGACTCTCCCAACGTGATGCAGGAGATCGGGCGACTCAGGGAAATCGCTTTCCGATATTACGGAGGCGGGACCGGCTTTCCGGTCGATATCGACGAATACGATACGATGGACGACGCTTACCGCCAGCTTATCGTATGGAGCCCTGAAGACGAACAGATTTTAGGCGGCTACCGCTTCCTCTGCGGTTCGGATGTAAAATTCGACAAAGCCGGCAAACCTGTTTTAGCAACTTCCCACCTTTTCAATTTCTCCGATAAGTTCAATAAAGAATATTTACCGTACACGGTCGAGCTGGGTCGTTCGTTCGTAACGCTGGAATACCAGTCGACCCGTAGTGGCAGCGCGAAAGGATTGTTCGTATTGGACAATCTTTGGGATGGCCTGGGGGCTCTTTCCGTGGTGGACCCCAGCTTGCAGTATTACTTCGGGAAGGTAACGATGTATAACACCTACAATTCCGAAGCCCGCAACATGATCCTGTATTTTCTGAACATGCACTTCCCCGACCCGGAGAAACTGATCACTCCGATCTGCCCATTGGAAACAGGCACGGATCCAGAAAAAATGCAGAAGCTTTTCAAGTATGACAACTTCAAGGACAATTACAAGGTCTTGAACCAAGAAGTCCGCAAGTTCGGCATCAATGTGCCGCCGTTGGTCAATGCTTATATGAGCCTCTCCCCTAAGATGCGTGTATTCGGCACCGCTATCAACCATGAGTTCGGGGAGGTGGAAGAGACCGGCATCCTGATCGCCATCAATGAAATTCTCGAAGACAAAAAGAAACGTCATATCGAAACCTATCTGAACGAGGAAGGCAAATCGGCCGACTTGATACGCAATAGTTAAGAACGGGATATAAAGACATACGAAGAGCCATGTACGCCAGATGATACATCATCCGCATACATGGCTCTTTTATGTTTAGCCTTAAATCACTCTTCGTTCTTCTGTTTCTCCCACTCTCCGGCAATCTCCTCAAGAGCCTCGTACCAGTCCTTTCCGAAACGGCGGACCAGCGGTTCCTTCAGAAACTTATAGACCGGGAGTTTTTCTTTCTTACCCAGTATCTCTGCGGCTTTGCAGATACTCCAGCGATTATAATTAACTGCTTCGAACGTATCGTACTTTTCCACACGTATCGGGTAAAGGTGGCAGGAAACCGGTTTATAGAAAGAGAGCTTACCTTCGCGATAGGCCTTCTCCACCGCACACTTGCAAGTTCCGTCCGCATCATAACAGGTAAAAACACAGTCTTTCCCGTTTACGATAGAAGTCACTAAGTCACCCTCTTCATCAATATAGGCAACGCCTTGTTTCTTGATGATCTCCTGAGCTTTTGGCGCCAGATCGTCCCAGATAACCGGAAGGGCTTTTTCCAGTTCGCCCACCTCTTCCTCCAGCAGGGGTGCACCGGAATCACCTTCCACACAGCAAATACCTTTGCAATGCGACAGATCGCATAAGAACTGGCGTTCGAGAACGTCGAGGCTGACTAGGGTATTGTCTATTTGAATCACTGTATTAAATTAATAATTAAGAATTAATAATTAAGAAATATCATTTAGTCATAGAAGATTTTACGGATTTGACTATGCTGACCAAAAGAGCGACTAATTCATTGCAATCAGCAGATAACGAGTCATAGGCTTGTTGTTCTAAATAATCCGTATCTTTCAAAAGATTCAGCCAATAACAAGTTTCATTGGCCTCCTTTAAGGCAATACTCATTTTGCTTACAAAATCAGCACTGCTTTGTGCATAATGTGCTTCTGCAACCAAAGCCCCTATGGCAGTACCACTTCGCAACACTTGCTTAGTCAAGACATATTCTTTTTTAGAATCGATTAAAAACTTGTATGCGTTCACTATACGAATAGCAAACGCATACGATTTAGTCTGGATCACATTATTCACCAGTCTTATTTTTTAATTCTTAATTTTTAATTCTTTATCAAGTCCTGCCCTGTCATATCAGCCGGCTGTGCCATGCCCAAAATATGCAGGATAGACGGAGCGACATCGGCCAGGACACCGTTTTCCACTTTTGCATTTTTGTTTTCTGTCACGTATACAAAAGGAACCGGGTTCAGGGAGTGAGCCGTATTGGGAGTACCGTCTTCGTTGAGCGCGTGATCGGCATTACCGTGGTCGGCGATGATGATTACTTCATAGCCGTTGGCTTTGGCAGCCTCGACCGTGTCTTTCACGCAGTTGTCGATAGCCGTTACGGCCTTTTCGATGGCACTATAGATACCGGTATGGCCAACCATATCACCATTAGCATAGTTCACGACGATGAAGTCGAACTTCTGCGTATTGATAGCCTCAACCAACTTGTCTTTCACTTCGTAAGCGCTCATTTCCGGCTTCAGGTCGTAAGTGGCGACTTTCGGGCTCGGAACCAAGACACGTTCTTCATTTTTGTACGGAGTTTCGCGACCACCGTTAAAGAAGAAAGTCACATGAGCGTACTTCTCCGTCTCGGCGATATGAAGCTGTGTTTTCCCGTTTTCAGCCAGGTATTCTCCCAATGTGTTCTGGACGTTTTCCTTGTCGAACAGGATATGGACCCCTTTGAAAGAAGCATCGTACGGAGTCATGCAGTAATACTGCAAACCAGGGATCGTGTGCATACCCTGTTCCGGCATATCCTGCTGGGTCAGCACGACAGTCAATTCTTTTGCACGGTCGTTGCGGTAGTTGAAAAAGATCACGACATCACCTTCTTTGATCGTACCATCTACTGTAGCGTTGTTGATCGGTTTGATAAACTCGTCGGTCACGCCTTCATCATACGATTCCTGCATGGCCTGAACCATGTCGGTAGCTTGTTTGCCCTTGCCTTCAACCAGCAGGTCGTAGGCTTCTTTCACGCGTTCCCAACGTTTGTCGCGGTCCATTGCATAGAAACGACCGACGATGGATGCGATCTTTCCGGCAGACTGTGCACAGTGGGCCGTCAGTTGTTCGATAAATCCTTTACCGCTCTTCGGGTCTGTGTCGCGACCGTCCATGAAGCAGTGGATGAAAGTATTGTCGATTCCATATTCCTTGGAGATATCGCAAAGTTTGAACAGGTGGTCGAAAGAACTGTGTACGCCACCGTTGGAGGTCAACCCCATGAAATGGATATTTTTGCCATGTTCTTTGGCGTAAGAGAAGGCAGAAACGATTTCAGGGTTCTTCATGATGCTATTGTCGGCACAAGCACGGTTAATCTTCACCAAATCCTGGTAAACGATACGTCCGGCCCCGATATTGAGGTGTCCGACTTCAGAGTTACCCATTTGTCCGTCAGGCAACCCTACGTTTTCACCGCTTGCCTGTAACTGTGAATGAGGATAAGTGGCCAGCAGGCTGTCCCAATAAGGAGTGGGAGTGTTAAAGATTACATCGTCTTTACCTTGATCGCCGATACCCCAGCCGTCAAGAATCATTAAAAGGGCTTTCTTGCTCATGATTGCTTAATTATTTATTGTTTATACTCATTTTCGTTATTCGGGCGCAAAGATAAGCAATTCCGGGCATATATTGTTTGCTTGGAAAACATTACTTTTGTGAACGATATGGAAAAGACGATACAAGATAAAGAGTTAGGAGCCATCCACCTCCGCACCAGTCCCCGTGCTACCCGTTACACACTGAAAATCTCCAAAGGGACGATTACGGCTACCATGCCTCCGGGTGGAAACGAAGCGCGTATGCTCGCTTTTATCCGGGAAAACAAGAAAAAACTTCTTGCTGCCCTTGCCAAACATCCCGCCCGCCCGCTCCTGACAGATGAGACGAAGATGCAAACCGCAACGTTCCGCCTCCATGTCTTCCGTACCGACCGGGCTAACTTCTATATGAAATTAGACGATGGCGTCCTGCACATCGCCTGTCCCTCGCAGACCGACTTCGCCGACGAACGTGTACAAAAACTCCTGAAAGACTTCATTGAGCAAGCCCTCCGGCATGAGGCCCGCCGCCTCTTACCTTCACGGTTGCTCGACCTGGCCTCCCGGCACGGCTTCACCTGCACGGATGTAAAAATCTTCAACAGCAAAAGCCATTGGGGTAGTTGCACACCACGTCGCAGCATCAATCTCTCTCTTTCCCTGATGCTCCTGCCCTGGCACCTGATCGACTACGTCCTCCTCCACGAACTTTGCCACACCATAGAGATGAACCACAGTGACCGTTTTTGGGCATTGATGGACAAGGTCACAGAGGGGAAAGCGTTAGAACTGAGGAAGGAGTTGAAGAAGTATCATATGCTGTAAGCCGGATTGCGGAATATCTGATTATTCAGTCCTTGGGGTAATCGTTCCATGATCTCGATGCTGCTTAAGGCATATAACCACTTCTTATAAAGCGTGTCACAAAATCGTTTTCCAGTTCCTCTGTCACTGTATCACTGATTTCTTTGTACCAATTGATATTCAACTTGTCTTATTTGTGATATATGCCCGTTTTCTCTATCACTACGGCATCACTACCCTATCACTGGCAATTTGGATAAAAATAGGCATTCCGCTTATATACAACTGTATATTAATACATTACAAATAACACAAACAATAAACACCCTATTCCCATCCCTGCAAACCACTCGATTATTTTATGTAAAAACGGCTATAAAATAGGTAAAACCGGGTAGTTTTTATTGCCCGGCACGGTACTTTAGTTGCCGGACACCCCCATGTTACCCCCTTTTACACCCGGATGTACCGGCTCCCTACACCCGGATGTAAAGGATGGCAACATGGGGGTGTTTACGGAATTATCTGCTTGTTTCTGCTAAAAAAAGAGAGGGCTTTTGTGAAATGAAGAACCGTATTTCGCCAATTTAATACCTATTCAACAATATGATAAAACGTCATATTGGAAAATTTTGATGCGGTTACCCTGGTTACTTCGACGGTAAATATATCGTCATAAAGGACGGAAGATCAAGTATCTTTCCTATTTCTTTCCAGCAAAAACGAATCCCCTGCAATCATTGACTACAGGGGATTGTTTTTTGTCTGCTTCGGTCTTCACAGAAGGAGAGCAGATGAACTTTTTTTAATTTCATTACTTTAGTATTAATATTCACCGCTTGTTCGCCCTCGCGGGGTAGTTGGTCGATCCGGACGGAGAGCTGTAAAAGCTGATGTTCCGGGAATACCACACGATGAATCTTAGAATTATTTGATTTTAATATTTCTAAAGTGCCGCGCACTGATGTACGCGACACATTTACAATCTATTCATCAATTATTTTACGATAGCTTTAACCGCTTCTTCGCCTTCAACAGCTACTACAACCACACCCTGAGGAGCAGCGATAGTTGCGTTGTCGGAAGTGATAACTGTGTTAGCCACTACCTGGCCTAAAATGTTGCTGACAACAACTTTCTTACCGGTAGCGCCTACGATCTGAACACTACCTTCAGTAGCGATCACTTTCACTTCTGATACTTCAACACCTTCGTTTGCAGTAGGAGCTTCAGCAGCGTCCAAAGTAAATACCTGAGGAGCAACAGTGTTAGAGAAGATAACCGTACCGTTAACTACAGCCAAACTCTTGTTTGTATTAAGAGCTACGATTTCATAACCTTCACCGTCAACAACTTTGAAGCCAACAAGAGAAGTATTCTTAGCATCTCTTACTTTATATTTATTCTGTTTGCCATCTTTATCAAGATCGCCAGTATAAGCAATCGTATCAGCAACAACAGTTACACCACGGAAGATTGCGCTGTCGCCTGTAGCATTGTTTGCAACGAAGTCACCCTTAGCAGCCAAAACGTTACCAACGATTGTGTCGTTCTTAACTTCTGCACCTTTGTAGATGTAGTAACCATATTCTGTATTGTCATCGCCACGATTCACATAAGCAGAGTCAACATACAGAGAGAAGTCAGAATCATCAGCAGCAGCTTTCAGTTCGTCACCTACGCGCAACATCTTAGCGATACCAGCAGAAGCTGTCAACATTTCACTACCGTTTACTACATTGTAATGACCTGCATCAACCTTAGCATAGACAGGAGCTTCAGCACCTTCGATGTTGAAGTAAGTTTCAACACTTGCAGTCGGATTATCATAAGTTACAGTAAGATTAGAGATATTCATTGTAACCATCTTAGCAGCATTTTCATTAGCAGCTACCACCTTATAAGAGCCACCGACAGGATTTTCTGCGAAGAAGAAACGTTTTTGATTTTCATTAACAGCTCCGTTAGTAGAAGATGTCAATTTTACAACAGCGCCTTCATAAGCAAATCGACCTTCAGCATTATAAGCTTTTTCCATTGCATAAGCAACACGAACCAATGTATCACCTAAAGCTTGAGCACCATAATAAATAGTATCACCAACAGTAGCCAAATCAACACCTTCCATCAGACGCAATTCAACAGCTTTGTCAGCACCTTTAGCACCAGCAATTACAGAATCCTGAACCAAAGTCAAATAGATATCATCAGCAGCTTTAGAAGCCAGATTGAACTTAACAGCACCGTAACCCATTTCTTCTTTTGTATAGTACTTGTAACCGATGTGCTTGTTAGCCATATCTACATCGAGTTTTGTGAATACCAAAGTATCGCCACCAACAGTAGTGTAAATGCTCTTAGCTGCATCTACTGCGTACAAAGGTTGATTTGTAAACGGTTGTGCCGGAGCAACAACAGCTAAACTTTCACCATTAGAGCCTGTGGTAACGCCTGAAGAAACAGTTGCAGAGACAATATCACGAGCCTGAGCAGAATAAGTACCATCTTCGTTTTCCTTTACATAGAACTGAGTAGAAGGAACATATACAGAAGCAGCTTCGGCATAAGTACCACTTGTACCAGTCAAATACTTATCATTATTAGTTGCATTACCGCCTGTACCTTTAAACTGCAAAGAATAAACACCTGTTCCACCAGCCAGTTTAACCGGAGTACCTTTAGAGATTGTGATAAGCGGAGCATTGATCTGGATAGAGTCTACTACCAACTTTGCACTACCATCGAAACTCTTGTAACCTACAAGATAAGTAACTCCTGAACCAGCACCATGATCTGCAACTTCAAATTCGCCAGCTGTATTGAAACGAACAATAGAATCAGTTGTCATAACGATAGAATCGTTACCCAAGTCCATTTTCAAAGTAAATGTCTGCAAACCTTCATTCAAAGCACCTTTATATGCAGAAGATGTAACAGTAATAGTTGTATCCAACTGGAAAGAAGCAGCTTTTACAGAAGCGGCAGTACCCACCATTACAGTATCGATTGTAATATACTGCGGCTTCTTTGTACCCTTCGTGCTGTTTTCCTGACCAACTACCTGGAAGCGGAATTTGTTACCGACAGGAACCGGAATCAATTCATTAGCAGTGAAAAGACCACCGTCACGACCGGCAAAGTCAAATTTGAATGAAGGAAGAACCGGAGCAAGGTCTGCTTTTGTTACATCATAATTTGCTTCAGCTGCTTCTACTGTGAAAACAGCAGCCGTACCTGTTGTACCAGCTTTGTCAGTTTTGCCATCAACCATCAACAAGCCGGTAGTTTGAGACATCTCAACCAACTTGCCATCAGTAGTTGTACCGATAATACTATAACCACCCGTACCATGTTTAATTTTAAATTCGCTAATACCAGCAGCAATAGCCGTACCGAATTTATCTGCGCCATTCAATTTAGCAGAGAAAGAAAGCTGTTTCTGAGTAGCTTTGTTCGTCAATGTGTAGATAGAGTCATTACCCGGCATATTGACACGAACCAAATTGGCTTTCCACAAAGCAGAGTCCATATCCGCCTTAGTAGTACCTTTACTACCAAGTGCCACAGAGTCTGCCAAAGAAGCCTTATCCCAAGTCAGGTAATTAGAACTGATCTTCAAATGCACATACTTGTCACCGATCTGTGCATAAGAGACAGTAGCAATTGCTGCGAACGCAGCAACGAGAGTAGAAAATCTCTTGTTCATAATCTAAATTTTAATATTAATAATACAGTTAATTGAAATATCAGTTCTTACTTCTTACTATCATTATGTACACGTATATATAATGTACACGTGTTAACATTTGTACTTTGATAGCAAAAACGATCCTTTTTTTTAGTCATTTTTTTTGCCTATCTTCGAAGTTCGTATTGGAAAGATGGTTTTTTGTACTCCAATTGCTATCTAATTGATAAGAAAGGATATAGGGGTACGAATTTTTTTACAGAAAAGAGTTGTGGTTTAAAAAGGAATGCGTATTTTTGTCTCGGAAAAATGACAAATTTAAAGGATCGTTTTTTTTAGTCATTTTTTAACCCACCAATCACTTGATTTACAATAAATTATTTTCCAATTACCAAGTCTTAAATTTCATCAGCCCCGTTTTGGTTCAAAAATCGGTCCTTTTCAAGGAAATCCTTGATGCTTACTACGTTTCAGAGGGATACTTATCCGTTTTTGATCCGATGCCTATTTGTTTGTTTTTCGGTGATTGCCCGATTTTCCTCCCCCAAACGGCCATTATTACTGCATCGGCACAAACCCTTCGTAGCGAACCGTCCAGCTCCCGTCTTTCGGGAAACCGGGAGCCTCCCCCTCCGAGCCGTCCCAACCGCCACACATCATGGCGACTGCCGTCAGCAACGCTCCGTTGGAAGGGAAATAGGGAAACGGACCGCCTGTCGCCAAACCATGTTCGTCGAACTGGAATCCGGCGGAAGGGTGCATCAGCATGTCAATAGCCAGTGCCGGCTGTCCCGTACGGGCTGCAGCCATGGCCAACATCGGGAAATCCCAGCCCCATATGCGATTGAATTGCCATTCTTTGCTGACTTTCTCCAACGTGCGCTTGAAAGTCGGCTGATCTACCCCATCACCAGGCAACATGCCGTAGACACCGGTCAGGGCCGGATGCTCGTAGGTATATTTTGTCCACATATCGGGGATGCCCTCGTAGGTAATATAGACGCCGTCGGCAACGGGAAGGGGAGCCATCTTCGAAAGTACTTCCTTCCATTTCTTCGTTCTTTTTTCCGACAGGCCCAGCCGGTCCGCCCATTCCAACGCCGTGCGCAAGCCGTAGCGGAAATAGCCTAACTCGAAAATCGGATTGATGGTCTGCAATGGGTCCGTATTCTCGGAAACGACAACGACAGGAGGCCCCAAGACATATTGTTTCGTCTTTTTGTCGTAGAAAAGGTAATCTGCCATATAATCGGCCGTGTTCAGCACGACGTCTTTCCATTTCTCCAATGTTTCGGGAGCAGGTTTCTGACGGTATTGCATCTCGGCGAAGTAGATCGGATGGGGTTCGTGCCAGATCAGATAGGCATGGGCGCTACCAGGCCATTCGCGGTTGAAGTTTCCGGTGCACTTCGGCCAACGTGCACCGCTACGACCTTCGCTCTTGGCGCGTTCGAGGGCCTTCGGCATAAAGTCCTTATAGACGTTCAGATAGTTATCAAAACATTCCATCCGATTCCACAACCCGTAGTGCACGCCATGCCACCAAATCATCTCGAAGTGGAAACGGCCGAACCAGCCGTTATTCACCAAACCGGATTCCTGAGGTGGGAACAGTCCGCTTTCATTTGCACGCATCAAGTACTGCGAGAGGACAATACGCCGTTCCAGTTCCAGCCAGCGGGGATCTTTGCTTCCGGAGAGGTCGACGGCAGCTCCCGAACGCCAGTATTTCTCCCAACTGACAGCACTCTTCCGTTCGATAGAGGCAACCGACTCGGTCACATCGGCGACCGGTTCAGGAGAGAAGCAGCAGGTAAAGGAAAAGGTGGAAGTATGCCGGGGCTGGAGGAGGAAGGTATGCTCCTTTTCAGATTCACGGCTGAAAGTGGCAGGGCCGGTCCAGTCAAGGGTGGCGTAGTAGTGCGTGTCATCCATCGTACGGGCGATACGGACCGAGTTCGGAGCCAACTTCTCGAAGGTGGAAGTATGGCCAGAGATCGTGTCGTAGCGTCCTATATAATGTTTGAAATAGCGTCCGTCGGGATAAGGAAAGTCGAGATAGATGCTCATATTACCATCGTTCAGCAGTTCGGACTCGATGCAGACTCCAATCATATCTTTATCGGGATGGCAGACGGTACGCACTTTCACCTCTTTGCGGTTCAGTTCGAAACGGCTATAGACGACACCTGTCCACAGATCGATTTCCTGCCGGGCATTGCCCAGGTCAATTTCCCGCGCTTCCGTACCGTCTTCACGCAGTAGACGGAAACCGATACGGCCCAGGTTATAGCGATGAGGGTTCTTGGTCAGCCATTCGGACAGCTCGGGCTGGTCGGGATTGCGGAGTTCATAAGCAATCTTTTTGCCGTGCGTCTCCACGACAACCGGACGGTAATCTTCGGCTCTCATCCCTTCGGGGAGGGGAAAACTATGCCAGCTCCAGTCGGACAGGGTGTTGAAGGGGACGAAGGTCTGCAATCCGGTTATATCCATCCCGAAGGCAAACTTGCCGTTACCTACTTGTGCCGGACTTTTCAGAAGCGTCCCGGTCGTACACACGCGATGCCGCTTGACAACGGCCTCCCGGTCAATGGGCTCTCCCATAACAGACAAAGGTAAAAAGACCGACAGGCAAAAAAGGCTGACTAAACTTATCAGTTTTTTCATGGTAGTTATCCTTTTATATGTTTCTGTGGATAAAGATAAGAGATTGCCACCAAGCCTCAGTTTACAGTTCTGACATTTTTCCTTCGATTTCTGGTAAATAATGGTTTACTTGTTACTTTTGGCTTGATCCAAAAGTAACCAAAAAATCAAGGCTTAACCGTCCGGTCTACTCCGGGCAAAGGTTCCGCTGTCGCCTGCGAAACTCGCTTCGCTCAGACAGCGCAGGCTCCGGCCGCTACACCTTTGCCCTCCGCTTGACGACCGTCCGCTTAGGCCTTTCTTAGAAAGCTCCGCTTTCTCTTGGGATAGCCGATACCGACGGTTCTTCTGCGGCCCTGTGTCAAGCACGGGGACAAGCCTGTTTCCGCACTTGATGCGGGATCGCAAAGGAGCAGGCAGCATCGGCCATCCTTGAGTACCAGAGAAGACCGGTCCTACTATATTATATATTGTCGGTCTTCTTCTTCCAAACCAGGAAGAAGGCTAAAACAACGATTGTTATGGCAAAGCCGATAATTTGTGAAATGCCGTTTTCCATGCCTAAGCCTTCAGGAGCGACAAAGATGTATGTCGAGCAGACAGCCGTCATAAACAAAGCCGGAATCAGCGTAACGATATAGGGCTTCTTCGAGATCACCAAGTAGACAGTCAATGCCCATAAGGTAAACACCGCGAGTGTCTGGTTACTCCAAGCAAAATAGCGCCAAATCATATCGAAACCATCCTTGTCTTTCTGGCTGTAAAGCAAAAGAGCGATAGCCACCAAGAACAAAGGAATGCAAATCATGAGCCGCTTGGAGACACTGCGCTGTTCAAGATGCAGAAAGTCCGCCACAATCAGGCGGGCCGAACGAAACGCCGTATCACCGGAGGTAATTGGGGCGGCGATCACACCTAAGACTGCCAATATACCACCTACCGTACCGAGCCATTCTTTCGTAATACTGTCGACGACAACGGCAGCATTGTTTTCCCCCATACCATTGTTATGATAGAAATAAGTAGCAGCAGCAGCCCAGATCAACGCAACGATACCTTCCGTAATCATGGAGCCGAAGAAAATAGGACGTCCGTACTTCTCATTCTTGATGCAACGGGCCATCAACGGACTTTGTGTCGCGTGAAAACCGGAAATGGCACCGCAGGCAATGCTGACGAACATAATCGGGAAGATAGGCAGATGACCGGGATAGGTGTTCGGCATCCCGTCCGTGATTTCAGGCAACGGCGGATGATTGACGAACAACATCACCAGAATGCCGATCGCCATAAACAACAAAGCGGCAGCAAACAAAGGATAGATTTTCCCGATAATCTTATCGACCGGCAACAAGGTCGCCAGGATGTAATACAAGAACACGACAATGATCCAGAAAGTAGTATCCAGATGTTCCGGTGTCAGCTTTGCCAGCAAGCCGGCAGGCCCGGCCACAAACACGGAGCCGACCAGCACCATCAGGATTACCGTAAAACCACGCATGAACTGCTTGAAGTTCACGCCCAGGTAACGGCCGATAATCTCAGGCAAGCTCTCCCCGTTATGACGCAGGGATAACATCCCGGACAGGTAATCGTGTACTGAACCGGCAAAGATACTTCCCAACACGATCCACAGGAAAGAAGCGGTTCCGAACTTCGCTCCCATAATGGCGCCGAAGATCGGTCCCAGTCCGGCGATGTTCAGAAACTGGATCATAAAGACTTTCCAAGTTGGCATCGGAATATAATCCACGCCGTCCTGGTGCGTATAGGCAGGAGTCTGCCGTTTGGCATCTATGCCGAAAATACGTTCGATGAATTTACCGTAGACGAAATAACCTACGATGAGTGCAATAAGGCAACAAACAAAAGTAATCATAATCGGTAATTGAAAATGGGAAATTGAGAATTGAAAATTAGATTGATAAGGATACAACAAGAGAGAGAGAAAATGGAAAACTGAAAAGTAAAACTTTATCTTTCAATTTTCCATTTCCAATCTTCAATTCAGAAGTTTTTTAACGACTTCCGAGATCATACGTCCTTCGGCTTTTCCGGCTAATGCCTTGGAGGCAATGCCCATTACCTTACCCATGTCCTTCGGACCGGTAGCCCCGACCTGTGCAATGATTGCCTTCAGCTCGACTTCCAGCTCTTCGGCAGACATCTGTTTCGGCAGGTACTTTTCGATAACGGCTACCTGTGCCAGTTCGACATCGGCCAAATCCTGACGTCCCTGCTGCACGTAGATAGCGGCGGAATCCTTACCCTGTTTGACGAGCTTTTGCATGATCTTCAATGCATCGGCATCTGTCAATGTATCGTTGGCTCCCGGAGCGGTCTTCGCTTCGAGGAAAAACTTCTTCACGTTTCTCAGTGTTTCAAGGGCGACTTTATCTTTCGCCTTCATTGCGTTTTTAATGTCTTCGCTGACTCTTTCGAACAAATCCATAGTTTTGTAAATTAAAGAATTAAGAATGAATAATTAAACCTTCGCGTATCCAACTACTCATCATTAATTTTTCATTATTTATTATCAATTAGTCATTATTCATTACCTAAAACTAATAACTGTGCCGCCAGATTTAGGCTTCTTGTTTTGGTTAGCGGCAGGCGAGGTGAACGACATGCCTTGGGTACGTACCGGTTCCTCACCCTTCCGGCGTATCTGCTGCACGTCTTTGGCAGTCCGCTTGTAGGCAGGTTTGTCTTCCATGAAAGAGATCAGAGCGTCATCGTCCAATTCGTCGACGGCAAATACAACGATTTCGGCATTCGGACGCGAGTCGATATATTCACCGTAATAACGTCCCATCAAGGCATCTTCTTCCGCTCGTCTTTTTCTTTCCGCTTCTTCCTTCTCTGCCATTTCGCGCAGTTGTTCTTCTGTGACAAGCTCCTGCTGTTCCGTCTTGGTCAGGATATCTTCCAACCCGAAACCGGTCACCAAGATCGTAATCTTGATCTTATGCCCTAAACTGTCATCATAACCATGTCCCCACTTCACCTCGTATTCAGTCTTGAATTGCGACATGAAATCATGTATATCGTCCATTTCACTGATACGAAGTTCGTCTTCATGGCTATAATAAATGACAAACGCTACCCGTTTAGCATTGAAAATATTGTTCACATCGTTGACCAACGTACTCTCCAAAGCTTCCGTAATCGCTTGTCGCAAACGTCCTTCTCCTTCTCCGAAACCGATACTGATCAAAGCTACGCCACTGTTACGCATCGTCGTGTCGACATCGGCAAAGTCGACATTCTGTTCCAAATCGGTCGTCACGATTTCGGCTATGCTCTTGGCCGCGATTGTCAATGTTTCATCCGCTTTACGATTCGCCTGTGGAACCGGCATGTCGGCAAAATTTCTCAATCGCTCATTGTTAATCACTAAAAGCGAATCGACATTCTGCGCCATATTTCTGACACCACGGAGCGCTTTCACGATTTTCGGCCGTCCTTCAAAGACAAAAGGTATCGTAACGATACCGACAGTCAGAATCCCCATATCTTTAGAGATCTTAGCGACTACCGGCCCGGCTCCTGTTCCCGTACCACCCCCCATTCCGGCCGTAACAAAGGCCATACGAGTACCGTCATCCAACATCCGGTAGATGTCTTCTTCACTTTCCAAGGCGGCTTTTTCTCCCACTTCCGGAACATTCCCCGAACCAAGTCCATGCGTCGTATTCTGTCCGATCAGCAATTTATTAGGAACCTCCGACTTCTGCAACGCCTGATTATCGGTATTGCATAACACGAAAGATACATCCCGGATACCTTCGCGATACATATTGCTGACCGCATTACCACCACCGCCACCGACACCGATCACCTTGATGATTGTCTGAGGCGCTTTTGCCAAATCAAAATCGTATGTATTATCGTCCATTGTCGTCTGTCTTTTATTGTTACCGATTATTGCTCATCTTTCAAGGCCTTGTCAATGCCTTCTCCCACCTTATCCACCGCATTTTTGAAAAGGTCGCCGATACCCCAGCCCTTACGGTTCTTTTTCTCTTCCTCCTTCTTTGTTCCGGAATTGCGGTTCTTAGTCGTAGCCGCTGACTGCTTTTCAACAGGCGGTTCTTCCTGCTTTTCTTCTATTTCAGCGATCACGGGTTCTTCTTTCGGCTCGATCTTCGGTTCTACCACTTTCGGTCTCTCCGGTTCGGGAGCGATATAAAGGGCGCAGTTCTCCGTTCCTTTTAGCAACAGGGCGGCTGCGGTCGTATACTCGGGATTATTGGCAATCATCTCGCCGTCGGCAATCAGATCTTTCCGGACGGAAGCATAACGAACATCCATCTTGAAACGTTCGCTGAGGGCCTCACGCATGTTCTTCAGAGCGGCTCCGTTGCCGGCAATCACGATACTGTAACCGGGATCTTTCGCCACTCCCGCATCTTCCATGCGGGCGTATATGTTTTCGATGATCTCACGGCTGCGGACTTCCACCACCATATTGATATCCGAAAGTTTGATCTCGCTCGAATGCTGTCCGTCGGCCAAGTCTACCGTGACCATCTGCTGTTCGTTATCTTTTTCCCAGATAGCGTTGCCGTAGGTGCGCTTGACACGTTCCGCTTCCTTCTCCGGCATACCCAAGGACATCAAGTCGCGAGTGATCAGATGGCTGCCCAACGGAATAACGTAGAGACCGGCCAGACTGCCATCCTTGTACACCGTGACAGAGGTGACGCCTGCACCGAAGTCGATCAACGCACACCCCTTCAATTTCTCCTGTTCCGTCAGGATCAGGTCTGCCAACGCCAGCGGCGCAACAACAACACCTGCCACATCGAGCTTGATCTGCTCCGCCATGTTCGTGGTTACGGCATGACGAAGAGACGGACGGCCAACGAGCAACTTATAGCGGGCTTCAATACGCGAACACCCCAAACCTACCGGATGGTTTTCCGGCTGGTTGTCGAGATAATAAACGGGAGCGGCTATATCCAGCACGTCCAGCATATCGGGACGATACTGCCGGCATTCCTGGTCCAGTTCCTTCAGCACCTCTTCAGTCACCGTACCGCTACCGAGCACTTTCGACACGGCATGGTTAATCGAACGAAGCGACTGGCCTCCCACCCCGATATATATCTTACCGATACGGGAACCGCCCAATTTGTTTTCCAGTTTGCGGATCAACCGCACGATCTTGCCGGCCGCATCTTTTATATTATATACACATCCTCTTCGTATACAGGTATCGGAGTTCTCCACTTCGTAGGCAATGATGGAAAGTGTCCCGGCAGGGCCTTTCGCGCCTACCATGCCGACCATGTGAGAAGAGCCAAGGTCGATGGCCGCTATAAAGTCTGTGTATGCCATATTCTCTATCTTTTAGTACAAACAATCTGATCCTTATATTTTAAACTGATAATGCTGTACTTCTCCCATCCCACCTTCGGGATCGCTTTCTCGTAGAAGAGCCGGAGATTGTCCAGCTTCTCCTCGAAATCAGCAAAGGAGCCCAGTACGATACGATGGTTACCGACCCGCGGAATCAGCTCCACCTCGTTATCAGGATGAACGTAAATCTGTTCTATCTGATTATTCCAGAAATCATTCTCCTGCAAAAATAATGCAAATTTGTATAAGTCGGTTACCGCCAGCTCTTTTTCCACATATCCGCTCACAACCGGAACGTGCGCCACATAGCGGCGGCTGACAGGCATCGTGCTTCCCAGATTATCCACATAATAGTTGCCTCTCGGACTTATCACACGCAAGATAGGAATTTTTTGCTCCACTTCCAATTTAATCATGCCGGAAGGAGTCTTATAGGCTTCCACACGGGCAATCATTTCGTTTTTCAGCAATTCGTTTTCAATCCGGTCGGTGTTGATCTCGTCCATCGGCCTCTTGATCGGGTTCAAGTCAGCCTTCTTGAGGATATGCACCAAATCGCTCTCGCTCACAAAATGCTTGTCAAGGCTGTCCACGACCACTACTTGCAGGTCACGGCACAACTCCTTCTGCCTGCTTTCCCGAAAGAAGAAGGAGACAAACACGATGTAGCAGAACAACAGTGTTGCAACGATTATGGATACGATACGGATCACGATTTATTCTTTTTTATCCAATATTTGTTTTACCGGATCTACCAACAGTTCAATATTGCCGGCTCCGACCATCAGGACGACTTCGAGCTTACCGGCTTCGGCAGCCACCACGTCCAACAGTTCCTCCTTGCGGATCAACCGCTTGTCGGCAATGGTCACGGCATCGAAGATAATCTGTGAAGTGACACCCGGTATCGGCTCCTCACGTGCCGGGTAGATATCCAGCAGTATCAGTTCATCCAGGAGCGAGAGGCTGGCGGCAAAGTCGGCGGCAAAGTCACGCGTACGGGTGTAGAGGTGCGGTTGGAAAATACCGGTCACCTTACGTCCGGCATAAAGCTCCTTCACGGAAAGGATACTTGCCTTCAGCTCGGCAGGATGATGGGCATAGTCGTCGATCAGGACGATATTTTCTTTCTTGAGATGGAAGTCGAAACGACGGCGCGGACCGGCAAAGGTCGCCATACCATGCTTGATCTCCTCCGGTGTCACACCGTTCAGCCAGGCAAGGGCGATAGCGGCAACTCCGTTCTCTACATTCACTTTCACGGGCACGCCCAGCTGTATGTCGGGGATGCGGACATCGGGACCGACAAAGTCGAAGAAAATTTCGCCACCTCCGATGCGGACGTTCTCCGCATAAAAGTCGGGACTTCCAGTTGAAAGTTGAAAGTTGAAAGTTGAAAGTTCTTTTGCGTCGAAAGCGCCGGTATAAGTATAAAACTTCACGCCTTCCTGCAGGCGGGGAGTGACGTTGATGCCTTGTTTCATAAGCAGGCAACCGTCCGGGCGGATCAGCGAGGTGAAATGTTCGAAACTTTCACGATAGGCTTCCGGAGTCCCGTAGATATCCAGGTGATCGGGATCGGCCGCGGTAATAACGGCCATATAAGGTTTCAACCAATGGAACGAACGGTCGAACTCGTCCGCTTCTATCACGGTCAGGTCACTCTTGTCGGAAAGCATCAGGTTGCTGTCATAGTTCTTCAGGATACCGCCTAAGAAAGCATTGCAATCCACATGAGACTGTTTCAGCAGGTGGGCGACCATCGAAGAGGTCGTTGTCTTGCCGTGCGTACCGGCCACACACAATCCCCGGTTGCAACCAGTGATCTCGCCTAACACACGTGCACGCTTCATCACCTCGAAACCATTCCCCCGGAAATAGCAAAGCTCCGAATGGTCTTCGGGAACGGCAGGGGTATAGACGACCAGTGTCTTTACCGGATCGGTAAAGTCGTCAGGAATCAGATCCACATTGTCTTCATAGTGAATGGCGGCTCCTTCATAATTCAACTGCTCCGTCAGACCGGAAGGAGTCTTGTCGTAACCGCCCACCTTCTTTCCCTTCGAAAGGAAATAGCGGATCAAGGCACTCATTCCGATCCCGCCAGCCCCGATAAAATAGACAGCCGTTATGTTGTTTATATCCATATTTTCTTACTCGTTACTATTCTTTGTTACAAAGATACGATCTTCCCACCGTATTTGCCATAAAAGAACGGCATCTTCTTCAGAAAAGGCTATAGCTTTTCTTGTAAAAGACTATAACTTTTTTCACCAGAGGCCATAGCTTTTCCGGCAAAAAGTCATAGGTTTTTCTTTTCGATAATCTTGACGATCTCGTCCACTATGCGTTCCGCGCTCTGGTGCTGGGCCAATGTCGCGATGTTGCGGCCCAAGACACGGAGACGTTCGTCGTCGTGGATAATTTCGAGAGCCTTCGGCACCAATTGCTGTTCGGCATCTTTGTCGGCCACCATGACAGCAGCATCTTTACCCACCAATGCCAAAGCATTCTTCGTCTGATGGTCTTCCGCCACATTGGGAGAAGGGACCAGGATCACTGGTTTCTTCAGCAGGCAAAGTTCGGAAATAGAACTGGCGCCTGCACGGGAGATAATCAGATCGGCCGCCGCATAGGCATAGTCCATACGGGTGATGAAGTCCGAGCACCAGATCGGCATTCCCCTGTAAGCCTTCAGATGTTTCAAGGCTTCTTCATGGTAATAGCGTCCGGTTTGCCAGATTACCTGTACGTCGACATCCGAAGCGAAAAGTTTATCCAGATCTCCCTGTATACTGCGGTTGATCGTCCGTGCACCCAGACTGCCGCCGACCACCAGAATAGTCTTCTTATCCGGGGAGAGGCCGAAGAACTTCAAGGCTTCCTCACGCTTGTCCGACGCCTCTTCCAGATCCTGGCGGACCGGATTGCCGGTCACGACGATACGGTCGGCCGGGAAGAACTTCTCCATGCCTTCGTAGGCGACGCATATTTTGCCGGCTTTCTTTGCCAGGAGCTTATTCGTGACACCTGCATAGGAATTCTGCTCCTGTATCAGGGTAGGGATTCCTAAGGAAGCAGCCATCCAGAGCGTCGGTCCGCTGGCATAACCGCCTACCCCCACGGCAATATCGGGTTTGAACTCCCGTATCGTCTTTTTGGCAAGCTTGAGGCTTTTGAGCAAACGGCCTGCGACACGGATGTTATTGGCCAAGTGGGCACGGTCGAAGCCGCTAACCGGCAACCCCACGATGCGATAACCGGCGGCAGGCACTTTCTCCATTTCCATCCGATCATCAGCTCCCACAAACAGTATTTCCGCCTCCGGAAAACGCTTCCTGAAGGTATTGGCAATGGAGATAGCCGGGAAGATATGCCCTCCGGTTCCACCGCCACTTATGATGATTCGGTACTGTTTCATATTTTAGTTTCTGTTGTTGTTTCTTCTATTGTCCGCACGGCCTCCAATGGATTCTCTTCACCCACGGGAGCTTTCGCGGTCGCTTCGAACGGTTTGTCCGAAACGGTATCAAGGGTTGCATCCGCGATCCTTTCGCTTTCCGGAAGCGTACCACCTTCGGCAACATCAGCAGTCCCTTCTTCTTCCGGTGTTTCTTCCTCATTTCCCATATTGGCTCCGAAACGGCTAACGCTCAAGATGATGCCGATATAGGCGCAACTGATTACGGTCGACGTACCTCCCCGGCTGACCAACGGCAAAGGTTGTCCGGTCACCGGTATCAGATCTACCGCCACCGCCATATTCGTCAAAGCCTGGACGACAACCAACAATCCGCAGCCCAGCACCAGGAATTTAGGAAAGAGCTTATCACATCTACGAGCAATCATCCCCACCCTGACAAGCAAGATGATATACAGGAGCAGGACAAAGACACCCCCGACGATTCCCATCTCTTCTATAATAATGGCATAGATAAAGTCCGAGTAAGCCTGCGGCAGAAAGTCGCGTTGCTGCCCATGTCCGGGGAACTTCCCGAACAGACCGCCACGTGCCAGTGCAATCTTGGCATGCACCACCTGATAGTCGTCACCGTCAATGCTGACAGCTCTTCCCGGTTCAAACTTGACGGCATCCGCCGGATCGGAAAAACGCTCGATACGTGCTTTCCAAGTGTGCACACGATCCGGCATCAAGTCGATCACCTTGTCCGGGGCAAACCGTATAAAACCCACTAACATCAAGACGCCGATGATACCCGCACCGCCCAATCTCAGCAAACGTCCGATGGATATCTGCCCGATGAACATCATCATGAAAGTCACGGCGAACAGCAGGATAGCGGTCGACCCGTTATTGAAGAAGATCAGGAAACAAACACCCCCAACGCCTCCCAAGATGTACCAGAACATCTGTTTATCCGTAAACCAATTCCGCTTGCTCAGGATAAACGCCGTATAACCGATAGCGGCTATCTTGGCTATTTCCGAGGGCTGGAAACGGATTCCGAGAATTTCCAGCCAACGAGGTTCCCCATTTACCACGACACCAACAAAGGGCGTAATGGCCAACAGAACCATCGAGACCGGCAAAAGCAAACTCAACAAGGAATAGAACCTGCACGGTATGTTGTGCATCAACAGTACAAGCACGAAACCTCCCAACAGGAAAGTCGCATGACGTACAATAGGAGCCCAATGATTCGCATTCTTATAAGCAATCGTACTGGTTGCACTGAAGACCTCGATCACCGAGACCAAACACAGGAACATGAAGATCACCCATATCACCCGGTCGCCCTTGAACAGTTTACTTGCTAAGTCCATTTCTTCGTCTTTCTTTACAGGTTACGCACACAAGCCTTGAACTGGTCGCCACGATCCTCATAGCTCTTGAAGAGGTCGAAGCTGGCACAGCAGGGTGACAACAGGACGGTATCTCCCTTTTCGGCCAGCTTATACGCTTTCGCTACGGCTTCTTCCATCGAACGGGCATCCTCGATAACAGGAACCTTCCCGTCGAAGAAACCATGCAGCTTGGTATTGTCCACACCAAGGAATATGAGGGCATGCACCTTTTTCTTCACCAGCTCTTCGATTTCGGAATAATCATTTCCCTTATCCGTTCCACCAAGTATCAGGACCAGCGGAGTGGTCATGCTCTGCAAGGCATACCAACAGGAGTTTACATTCGTAGCTTTCGAGTCGTTGATAAAATCGACTCCGCGCACACGTGCCACTTTCTCCAGACGATGTTCCACCCCGGTAAAGTCGCTCAGCGAAGCCCGTAAATTCTCATCGTGGATATCCACCAATTTGGATGCGATACCAGAAGCCAGCGAATTATACAGATTATGCGTTCCCGATAATGCCAATAAATCTTCTTCCATTGTAAACGTTCCGTTTGAGGTTTCAATTATTATCTTTTTGTCTTCCGTATAGCCCTTTACGCCGGCTTCGTGAGTTTCGGCGAACGGGTAGAGAGTTGCCTGCGGATGGCGTTTGGCGATTTCGCGGGCAATAATGGGATCGTCGTTCCAGAATATGAAAGCATCTTCAGCCGTCTGGTTCCGGATAATGCGGAATTTGGCATCCACATAGTTCTGCATCTCGTAGTTATAACAATCCAGATGGTCAGGCGTTATATTCAGCAAGATGGCGATGTCCGCCTTGAAGTCGTACATGTTATCGAGCTGGAAACTACTCAGTTCGATAACGTAGACGGCGTGAGGATCTTCAGCCACCTGGAGGGCCAGGCTGTTCCCGACGTTCCCGGCAAGCCCAGCATCCACTCCCGCTTGCCGGAGGATGTGGTAAGTCAGCATGGTCGTCGTCGTCTTGCCATTGCTCCCGGTGATACAGATCATCTTGGCATCCGTGTACCGTCCGGCAAATTCTATTTCGGAGATGATAGGCGTACCTTTCTCCTTCAGTTTCTTTATGATAGGAGCCTTGTCGGGAATCCCCGGACTCTTGATAATCTCGTCGGCATTCAGGATGTCGGCTTCGGTATGCCGGCCCTCTTCCCAACAGATACCGTGGGCATCCAGCATATCCTTATACTTGGGTTTGATGGACGAGAAATCGGAAACGAACACATCGAATCCTTTCGCCTTTGCCAGCACGGCGGCACCTGCGCCACTTTCACCGGCCCCTAAGATAACAATCCTTTTCTTCATTTGATTTATGATTTCTTTATTCATTTATGATCTATGATTTATGATTTATGCGTCGATAATAAATCACAAATTATAAATCATAAATCACTTTACCTCATCTTTAACGTCACAATCGTAATAACCGCCAGGATGATACCGATCAACCAAAACCGGACCACGATCTTCGATTCGGGCACCACGTTAAAAGGTTTCTGTATCAAAGCCTGTATTCCCGCATTACCGGGCTTCTGGAAATGGTGATGAAGGGGAGCCATCTTGAAGATGCGCCGTCCCTCACCGTATTTCTTCTTCGTATATTTGAAATAGAACGTCTGCATAAGGACGGAGAGATTCTCCACCAGGAAGATGCCGCACAAGATCGGGATCAGTAATTCCTTCCGAATAATGATTGCGAATACAGCGATGATACCGCCTAACGTCAAGCTACCCGTATCACCCATAAACACCTGTGCCGGATAAGCATTGTACCACAAGAATCCGACCGTTGCCCCGATAAAGGCAGCCGCAAACACCACCAGTTCTTCCGCTCCGGGGATGAACATGATATTCAGGAAAGAGGCGAACTCGAAGTGCGACGACATATACGCAAGTATTCCGAGTGCTACCCCGATAATCGCCGAGCTTCCCGCCGCCAGGCCGTCCAGGCCGTCCGTCAGGTTCGCCCCGTTCGACACGGCCGTCACCACGAAGATCACCATCAGGACGAAGACCAGCCAGGCTGCCTCTTCCTTATATTTGCCTGCCCAGTTGACCAACTGCGCATAATCGAAATTGTTGTTCTTCACAAACGGGATCGTCGTCTTGGTCGACTTCTTTTCAACCGTATGGTAACGGACTTCCTCGATCACATTGTCATGCCGCACTTCCATATTCTCCTTGATTACCACATCGGGGCTCATAAAAAGCACCAGGCCGACGATCAGCCCCAGACCGATCTGTCCGATAATCTTGAACTTGCCATGCATGCCTTCCTTGTTCTTCCGGAACACCTTGATATAGTCGTCAGCAAATCCCAACGCCCCTAACCAGATGGTCGTCACCAGCATCAGGATCACATAGATATTGGTCAGCTTCGCACAAAGCAAGGTCGGCACCACAATCGCAATGATAATGATGATACCTCCCATCGTCGGCGTCCCTTTCTTACTCATCTGCCCTTCCAGACCGAGATTACGCACCGTCTCACCGATCTGCAACATTTGCAGCTTGTCGATGATACGGCGTCCGATAGCCGTCGAGATGAACAAGGACAGGATCAATGCCAGAGCAGAACGGAATGATACATACTTGAACATACCGGCCCCCGGAAAATCGAGCTGATCCAAATAATTAAACAAATAATACAACATAAAAAACTTCGTTTTTCAGTTGAAAGTCGAGAGTTGAAAGTTAAATACTGCTGAATATAACTTTCACCTTTCACCTTTCACCTTTCAACTCTTAAATATTTCTTTTAACTGTTCCCGGTCGTCAAAATGATGCTTCACGCCTTTTACTTCCTGGTAATCTTCATGGCCCTTGCCTGCAACCAGGATCACGTCACCTTTCCTGGCGAGCATAGTGGCCGTTTTGATCGCCTGCGCACGGTCCGTAATGCAGAGCGTATGTTCCATATCGGCTGCATTCAGGCCGGCCACCATATCTTTAATGATCTCATCCGGTTCCTCGAAACGGGGATTGTCGGAGGTCAGGATCAGTTGGTCGCTCAACTTGGCTGCCTCCTTCGCCATGATCGGGCGCTTTCCCTTGTCGCGGTTGCCGCCACAGCCAACGACCGTAATCACACGGCCGTTGCCGTCCAGCACTTCATGGATGCTGTTGAGCACGTTCGTCAATGCGTCAGGCGTATGGGCATAATCCACGATTGCCGTATATCCCAACGGAGACTGGATCGTCTGGAAACGACCGGAAACCGAATGCAGATCGCTCAACACCACCAACACTTCTTCCGGATCTTTGCCTAACGAAACAGCAGCTCCATACACTGCCAACAGGTTATAGGCATTGAAACGGCCGACAAAGCGTGTCATCACCTCACGCCCGTTAACCAGCATTTCAGTCCCTTCGAAATGGGATTCCAATATCTTTCCTTTGAAATCGGCCAATGTGCGGAGCGAATAGGTCAGCTTCCTGGCAGCCGTATTCTGCAACATGACAAGACCGGCTTTGTCGTCCGCATTCGTAAGTGCGAAAGCCGAAGCAGGCAGATCATCGAAGAATTTCTTCTTGGCTTTCAAGTAATTCTCGACTGTCTTATGATAATCCAAGTGATCACGCGTCAGATTGGTAAAGATACCTCCGTTGAACGACAGGCCGCTGATACGCTTTTGGTCGATCGAATGCGAACTGACTTCCATAAAAGCATACTCGCAACCGGCTTCCACCATCCGAGCCATCAGATTATGAAGGGTGACAGGGTCAGGCGTCGTATGATCAGTCGGGATTGCTTCGCCATCGATATAATTGCAAACGGTAGAGAGTAATCCTACTTTATGCCCCATCTTCCGGAACATCTCGTACAGGAGTGTCGCAATTGTCGTCTTTCCGTTCGTGCCGGTCACTCCAACCAATATCAGATTGTCCGAAGGATTCTCATACCAGGCAGAAAGTGATTTGCCTAAAGCATCCGCCGAATCTTTCACCCGGATAAAAACCGGTTTGCTTTCGGATACCTGTATGTCTTCATCCGAAAGAGCAGGAATTTCCTCGCAAACGATTGCGGCAGCCCCTTTCCCGATCGCGCTTTGGATATAATCATGGCCATCTACGGTCGTACCCCGAACCGCCACAAACAAAAAGCCTTTTTCCACTTTACGGGAATCAGACTGAATACCGGAGATCTCCACGTCGGTGTTTCCTACGACCTCAAGCACTTCCAACGGATGAATAAGTTCTTTTAGTTCCATAGCCTATTTTAATGTTAATGAAACAGTTTGTCCTTTCGAAACCCGTGAACCGGGAGATACGGATTGAGAAGATACCCGCCCCATACCATTCAACGAAGCCCGTAATCCAACGCTTTCCAACAGGTAAACGGCGTCTTTCGCTCCCATGCCGATCACATTCGGCACCAATCCTTCGCGGATAGGGATATCTTTCAGTTCCACATCTTCCCTGCCGTCCTCACGCTTAGCCGTCACCCATTGGGTTTCGATACTGTCGTTATCGGCCTCTATATCGAGTTTGTCCAAAACATATTCCAACGCTCCCCGTTCACCGGCTTTCGGCTGCGGCAACGTCACTGCCAATGAATCCTTTTCCATGTCGCGGATATCGAATGACATATGGCTGGCATAGACCTTCTCGGCTATCGCCTTCACTACGCCGCCTGACATCGTGCCCCCCGAAGGATAGCCGTTGCGCGGCTGACGGATCACGACGATGCAGGAATATTTCGGTTCGTCGGCCGGGAAATAGCCGCAGAAGGCGACCTGGTGGCCAGCCTGGCGGTAAACACCTCCCGAAGCGATCTGGGCCGTACCGGTTTTACCGGCAATACGGACAAAGTCAGAATGGACGGCCTTGCCGGTTCCTTTTTCCACTACGCCTAACAACATATCCTTTATCATATTCAGCGTACGCTCCGAGCAGATGGATTCCCGCACCACTTCGGTAGAGAAGCTCTGCACGGTCTTGCCGTTGTGCAAGATTTCTTTCGTAAAGATCGGACGCACCATCTTACCGTTGTTGGCAATCGCATTATAGAAAGCAAGCGTATAGATCGGCGGGATCTGAGTCTCATACCCGAAAGACATCCACGGCAGAGCAGTCTTCGACCAGTAGCGCACAGTGTCGTCCGGCCGGCGGATTTTAGCACGGCCCGCTCCAGGGATTTCCAGACGGAGGTCTTCGTTCAAACCGATACGGTAAAGCCCTTCCACATACTTAGTCGGATTCTTTTCATATCCTTTCAGGATCGTCTTGGCCACCCCGATATTGGAGGAATACCAAATAGCCTGTTCCACCGAAATACGGCCGTAACCGCCTTTATGGTTATTATGATCCGTCATACGGGCTCCTTTATACATATAGATACCGTTGCCGACATCGACCGTATCGCCGGGCTGGCAGACACCATCTTCAAGCGCCACCATGATGGAGGCGACTTTAAAGGTCGAACCGGGTTCCGTTTCGTCTGCCACGGCATGGTTGGTATCCTCGCCGTAGACGCCTTCACGAATACGCCCCATGTTGGTAATGGCTTTCACCTCGCCTGTCGCGACTTCCATGACGACAGCCGTACCCGATGCAGCGTCGATCTTTTTCAGCATGTCGAGCAACGACTTCTCGGCTATATCCTGGATATTGATGTCGATCGTCGTGCGGATATCCATTCCTTCCACCGGATCGACCTCTACGACATTCGTCCATCCTCCACCGAGACGGCGTACGGAATTCAGGCCGGCTACGCCGTGGAGCAAAGTATCGTATTGCAATTCCAGACCGTTCTTTCCCTTTGTCAGCCCTGTTTTAGGATCGATATCGCGGAACGTGTCGCCGATCGTACGGGAGGCCAATGTCCCGAACGGCTTCTGCCGTTCGACCATCTCCCGCGTGTAGAAGCCGCTCTTGAACCGTCCCAAACGGAAGAACGGGAATTTCTTTATTTCCTTCAAGTCGGAATAGGACACTTTACCGTCACAAACGGGGAACTGGCGGCTTTTCTTCTTCAGACCATTCAGCAGGTAATTCTTATATCCGGCAGGCGTCCTGTCTTTCAATTTGCGGGAAAGGTAAAAAGAAAGGGAGTCGATCCCGTTATGTTTACTTTTCAGAAGCGTATCCAAGCTGTTCCATTTCTTGGTCGGATGGGTATAGCAATCTGCGTTGAAATCGATATACAGATAAAAGCAAGGCACACTGGTCGCCATCAGCTTGCCGTCGGAAGAATAGATATTTCCACGGCTAGGATAGATCAGGCGGTTCGGACGCTTCTGGCTCTCGGCCACCTTCATCCAAGTCTCCCTTTCCACAAAAGCCGTATCGAAGGCACGCACCAAGATGCCTATTGCTACCAATCCGAGCAACAGCACGATAAAGAAGTAACAGAATAAAATCCGGTTACTCTTAGGAGCTTGTTCTTTTGATCCGATCTCTTCTTCAGCCATCTTTTACTTATACAATTCATACGGCGGATTCTTCGCCGCTTCCAATTCTATACCCTGTTCTTCTATCAACAGTTCAATCTGCGACTGACGGCTGTTGCCTGTCAATTCCGAAGAAATGGACAGCGCCTCGAACCGCACATCGCGCAATTGCTGTTGTAAGCGGTCGATTTCACGCAACCGCTGCATACAGACATATCGGTTACCGATAAATATGAATATCAGTACGACAACAAGCACGATCATCTTCGTATGCCTGACAATGAAATCCTCTTTCAGGATCCCACCCCCCAATATGTACAAAAAAGAAAAACGATTCTCCTTCTTCTTTTTCTTCTGTTTCGTTTCCATTGTCATACTTTTTCTGTTGAAAGTTAGCAGACTCTATTATCCAACTCCGCAATCCTTAGCTTTGCACTCCGGGAGCGGGGATTCCGTTCGATCTCCTCGTCCGACGGAACAATCACCTTATTGTTTACCAAGCGAAACGGAGATCTGATATTTCCAAAGAAGTCCTGTTCCGCCTTTCCTTCAAAGTTACCCGTCTTCAGGAAGTTCTTCACCAACCTGTCTTCCAAAGAATGGTAGGTGATGACAACCAGACGTCCGCCGGGTTTCAACACTTGCAGCGTCTGTTGCAACATCTCGCGCAAGGCACACATTTCATCATTCACCTCGATACGCAAGGCCTGAAATACCTGAGCCAGGAATTTTTTCTCCTTATCTTTTCCCGTAAAGGGCTTTATCACTTCCAAAAAGTCGGCGATCGTTTCTATCTTCTTTATTTCGCGGCTGCGCACCAAGACGGATGCCAGCTTGCGTGCCACTTTCAATTCTCCGTAAAGGTAGAACAGGTCGGCCAACTGTTCTTCCGTATATGTATTAACAATATCCGCAGCAGTTTGTCCAGCCCGGGTATTCATCCTCATATCCAACGCTCCGTCGAAACGGAAAGAGAACCCGCGATCCTTGTCATCAAAATGATGGGAAGAAACGCCCAAGTCGGCCAACACCCCATCGACCTCACCCGCTACACCATGATAACGCATGAAGTTATATAAGTAACGAAAATTACTGCGGACAAATACAAAACGGGAATCCGCCGGAATGTTTTTCTCCGCATCGGCATCTTGATCAAATCCATAAAGTTCCCCTTCGTCATTCAGCCGGTTCAAGATTTCACGCGAATGTCCTCCACCTCCGAAGGTAACATCGACATACACTCCGGATGGTTGAATGTCCAGTCCTTCCAAACTTTCATGAAGCATTACCGGCACATGATAACAGACTTCTTTTTCTTCCATTTCTTCGCTACTTCATGTTAAACTTTTCCTTAAAATAAGGGCCTGTAGTTGGTTGATTTGCACGTACATCACCCTATTGGAGGGTAAAAGTACACATTTCCTAATTTAACCGCCAAGAAATATATGGGAAAAGTAACAAAAAGTTATCAACAGGTCAGAAAAACATTCACATTCTGACACCCCTAAACCCTGTCAGAATCGCGTATTTGGACGATTATACAGGGTTATTTTCAAATATCGCATTCTCCGGAAGATAAGCAGCTCCGACTTCTTCAAATTCCCCCAATCATACCACTCGTATATATGCACAAAAAGCCTCTCCGATATTTCTACCGGAAAGGCTTATTTGTTTTCTGCCCTCTTTTCTCACGAGAAGAGGAGCAATCGATTTATTTAATTAATAAATGCATCGAACTTATTTAACGATAGCCTTAACAGCTTCTTCGCCTTCAACAGCTACTACAACTACACCCTGAGGAGCAGCGATTGTAGCATTGTCAGAAGTGATAACTGTGTTAGCAACTGTCTGGCCTAAGATGTTAGTGATAACAACTTTCTTGCCTTCAGCACCAACTACCTGAACGTTTCCGTTACCAGCAATCACTGTTACTTCTGATGTTGTAATAGTTTCGTTATCTGTAGCCAACTGATCGTTTTCTTTATTCTCAACATTGAAAACCAAAGCACCATCACCACCAGTCTTAGCATTAGCGAATGTAGATTTATCATCTGTCAAAACTACACAACCATTCTGAATCTTCAGCCATGCAGCTTTTTCTGTAGGAGCGATAGATTCATTAACGGTAGTTGCAGAATTCGGCCAAATATTCGATTCGAACAAGAATGAGTTTTCAGGACCTTCTTCTGTTACATTGTTAGCCTTTTCAGGATGTACATAACGGAATGACCATACGTAGTTCTTATGAACATCTTCAGTCAACAGATTCTTGATAGCAGGCAGACCCTTAGCCACAACAGAATCATTATAAGCTTGCAGAGTTGCAAAGTTTACTTTGTCGTTAGCCACGCTTCTATATTGAGCCGGCAAGATCCACAATGTATCAGCAACACGGATACCTTCAACGAAACCAACGCGAGTATAACCACCAGCTACGTCTGCATACGGTTTGTCTTGACCATAAACTGCAACAGAATCCTGGAAGCTTACCATATATTTAGCTCTTTCGAATCCAGGGATAGCCGGATGAGCATGCTTACAAGCCATAGGATCGTCTGTAATCTGTCCGTCAGGTGTAATATGCGGACCATCTTCAGTACAAGGAGTTCCTTCGATACCTGCAAAATCATTATGAGCAACAGAAATCAGGTACTGAGGTTTGATATAGCCACGTCCACGAACTACCCAAGTTGTATCAATCTGGAATGCCAAGCCTGTTGCTTTGTCTGCAGTCCACATACCAACATAGTTAACGAATTCGTCTGTCAAGCCACCTTCCTTATTATTTTCGTCCATCAGATATTCATGACGTACGTTTTCATAGAATCTCAAAGTATCACGGCCATCAGCTTCACCAAGATTTGCATTATTGAAACGACGATACAACGGAGTCTTATCAGGATTGATTGCAAATGCAGAAGTTCTGGTTTCTTCCAGTGGTTGTACCTTAACTGTTGCATCCAGAATATCATCCGTTACACCAGCTTTAACATCTGAAATTGCATTACTATTAGCCTTCACAATTGCATAATAGCATTCACCTTCATAATGGTTATTTTCTTTCAAGAAGAAATAATCGATAGGATCAGCGTAAGCTGACATTGCATACTTGTTTTCCTTAGCTTCGTCCATATAAGCATCTTTCAATGAGATTGCATATTCTGTTCTACGCAACTGTTTGATGCCAACACGTTTTGCAACATCCGCTGTTACTGTATAACCATAATCAGCAATTTCGTCTTCAATCAGACGGAATGCATCTTTACCGTTCAATACATTCAGCAAAGAATCTTTACCAGCACCCTTAGCTAAATACTTGCTGTTTTCGCCTGTTGCATACGGATGCAGATATTTGAATGTATATTCATCCAATAAGAACTTAGCGTCCGGGATATTCTTATAACCTAACAGTGAATCCTGATAAGCTTCAGCGATCAAAGCTGCATTACCCTTAACACCTTCGGCATCTTTTACTTGTACAAAGATCAAAGAGTCCGTTGCCTCGATATTAATACCAGTAGCAGCAGTAGTATACATATATTTAGCACCTTCATTCAACATCAGTTGAGCTGTAGCAGACAATTCGGTTGCGAACTCACGGTTTGTGATAGTAACAGGAGAATAAGCCTTTACCTTATCAGCCGTGTTCTTTTTCAACACAACCCACTGATAAGCCGGCATATGAGCTGTCAACTGTTCGTCAGCCTTTACTGTTACCCAAGTAGCTTCGCCACCATTTACATGGATCGGAGAAGCCAAATATTGCCCCTTCTGATTCATGATGAAATACAAACCATCCTCAACAGAAGTACGACCGTTGTAAACGGCTTCACAACCTTTATAACCCAAAGAAATATCAGTTTCCTTCTTGTCATAGATAGTTACAATACGTACTTTATCTTTGATCAAATCCTGAACAGTTACAAAGTTGTTCTCACCTTTCACTCCAACAGCTGTAGGAAGCACTGTTGCATCAACATCAGCAACCCAATCAGAACCATTAGCAGCATTTTTCGGATCATAATCCATTGCAGATTTAACCTGGATTACCAAGCTATCTTTTGAAGGATAGTAAGAGAATGCGAACTTATACTGATCTGAAAGACCTGTTACTTTGGAAATAGAGTCTGCAGCAGAAGTCGGCTTTGTAGCAGCAGTACTTGCCTGACGTTTAGCATAGCTCAGATCAGACCACTTGAATGCACGGAATCTCTCACCGCTTTCGTTAACGATAGCAGTATCAACACGCAGATAAGAACTATCTGCCGTCAACACAAATACATAATCATTATCACCAGAAATAGCTTCAGCCAAGAATTTGCCAGCATTCTTTCCATTGAACGGGTTGGCGACAGCAACCTTTTCGCCCTGTTCATCCGGTGTAAATGTCAAAGCAACCCCCTTATCCGCAGCTTGCAACCCCAAAATTGTATTGATTTCAGGAGCCTGCAAACGAATCATATCGGCTTCTTGAAGAATAAACCTCGTTAATTCAGTACCAGTAGCTGCATCTTTATAAGCATCAGCTGCACCTAACTTCTTCACTTGAATATTTGTTCCGTCAGCAACCAAACCGATTACAGAGTCAGCTTTAAAATAAGAATACAATGTCTTACCTGCTTGTTCTGCTGCCGGAATAGATGTATACTGGTTCAAGTATGCCCAACCAGAGATTTCACCACCGACACGAGTAGAATCATTTGCCGTTTCTACGTCCGTATAAGAAGGCGTTTTTTCAGCCAAACCTTCCAACAGAGTACCAGCATACTGGATATCCAGACGCTGACCGGTAGCTTTGTTTGTAAAATCAAAGATAGGAGCTTTACCGTAACCTTCTTCAGTTACTTCAACACACCACAATGTACTTGCTAAATTTGCAGATTCAGTAGTTGCTTCCAATTTCAAAGCACCTTCCGGAGTCATCGCTAACACTCCATCAGCAGCTTTCAATTGATACAAGCCATTACCCGTTTTCTGCAAAGATGTTACAGGATTCCCTGCATTAGCAGACATCGCACCTAACAATGCAACCCCTGCCAAAAGAGTAGAAAACTTTTTGTTCATAATCAAATAATTTAATATTAATACTAAAGTGTAAATAAATCAATCAAATAACACGTACGTCTTCTAAATCTTATAATCAAATACCATTGCGTACGATTTTCTCTTGGCAAAAATACGCATAACTTTTAAACCGACAATCCTTTTCCTTAATATTTTTTCCTTTTCTATATTCTTTCTTATCAACAAGATAAGCTATCCTGTACGAAAATGCTTATTTACGAGACAAACTCTGATATTTATAGAGGAACTACCCCAAAGCCCTACATATCTGAAATTAATGTACATGCGTACATTAAATATATAAACAAAATCGATCTCTACATGATATAACGGAAACAACTGTCATTCCTGTATATTATGTCACCAATCCTCACACAAGGGTGAAGACAGACATCCGGACTGCTTTCACCTCAAAAATTTGCCTTCACCCTGTCTCGTCCTGATTTGGGTTGGCCATGCCTCCCCGGTTTCACATCCACATATTTAAGTAAAAAACAAGGAGGCTACAATATCAATTAATCAACAAATACACAGGTATTAACAGCGTTACTACCACTTCTTACCTTTTTGCCCTTAGTCGAAAAGGTTTTTGACCAGTGTCGAAAGGGCTTTTGACCAAGGGCGAAAAGGTTTTCGACTAAAGGCAAAAGGTCTATGAGCAGGCTGTTTGACAACAGTAGCATGGCGATTGTCACTTAAATAGAACCTTCCGGAGCCGACTTGATCTCTGGTGAAGGCAGTTTGGTTCAGTTCTCAGAACCGAGCCTTCTGCGTACAAATAATAAGAGATTGAGAAATGAACACCCCTTACAAAGACAAAACTATTTCTTCGCTTAAGCCGGTACACTTTACTATGGTAGCAACGTCTACACCCGTATCTTTCATCCTCGAAGCGACTTGACGCATGCCTTCGGCAAGACCTTCGGCTTTTCCTTCCGCTTTTCCCTCTATTCTCCCTTCTAATTTGGCCGTGTCGATCACATCGTTCTGGATCATGATGGCGTCGAGATGGCGGTCGTAGATAAGGCGTTCCTGAGGGGACATGGAGTAGTATTTCAACTTCTCGCGGGCTTCCTTCAGACCCGGTGCAGTCGTATCGGGACGGATCGTGCCGTCTTTCAGGTATTCGATCCATTCGTCCAAAGGGGTGAGTGCCACTTTGTCGAACTCGTTTACACGGACCAGGATATATTCGGGGAAGATTTCAGCGGGAAGATGCGAGACGATCACATCACGTTCACGCGTGTTGACACGCAGATGGTCACCCGTATGTACACCGACGAAATGATTTTGGCCGTGATAGATATAGTCTGTCCCGATACCAATATCGAAATAAAGGATGCTGATGGAGTAGACTTTCTTGATTTTCCCATACCCTTCGCCAATCGAGATATGTTCGGTGATGGCTTTGGCTACGCCGTAGAGGATGCGTTCCAAATAATGCAGTTCGCGTGTGTTCTGGATTTCGACGAGGATGATTTCGCCTTTACTGTTCAAGGCTTTGATGTCGACGCGGTTGAACTTGTCGTCGGCGCTTTCCTGGTTGCCTTCGCTTTCGAGGATTTCGACGATCTTGATTTCTTCGTTCAGCATGACGGTCAGGAAACCGTCGAGCACATCAAAATTGGCCTTCTGGCGCAACAGACGCTTAATGGCCCAATCGAAGCGAATATACCTGTCCTGCAACTTTTTTCTTTCCATCTCTTCCATGATTTTCAGATCCGACCCTTCCTTTTTCATAGTTACTGTTTTATTAGTTCATCCACAAATATACATATTATTTATGAACGGGCAACGAACCGCAATCTTTTTGTAATATCTTATCTTTCAATGATTATCGGGTAAGCCATTTCTTCCCCAGATAGTGGACAGGATACCAGGCGGCAAGGAAACCGATGGAAAGGACGGTTATAAAGACAATAAGGATATCACCGGCTTCGACACGGACCGGATAGGCATCGATAATAAAGGAGCCGGCTGCCTGACCTAATTTGATAATACCCAACTCCTGTTGCAACAAACAAAGGGCCAATCCGATAACGATACCGATCAAAGCGCCGAGCCCGGAAATCATCCAACCCTCGAAAAGGAAAATACGACGAATCAGACGGTCGTCCGCACCCATATTCCGCAACGTACGGACATCCTCTTTCTTTTCTATCATCAGCATGGAAAGCGAACCGATCACATTAAACAGAGCCAGGATCAGAATGAAACACAGGATCAGAAAGATCATCCACTTCTCCCCCTGCATCATCCGGAAAGAGGCTTCCTGCTGTTCATAGCGGTCCTTGACCGAGAAATCATCGCCTAAGAGTGATTTTATACGGCTTTTGACCGAATTGATGTCTGCACCGGGAACCAATGACAACTCTATCGCCGAGACTTCCTTTTCATAATCGAACAAAGAGCGGACCATCGGCAAAGGCAGCAGGACGAAATTCTCGTCATACATCTGCTGGTTAGTGGCATATACGCCGCCGACAAAAGCATATTCCAAATTCAAGGAGGCGACAGGGTTGGCGAGATTGACTTTTTCATTCCTCTTGGGAGCGTAAATTTCCAAAGGATCGGCATAATTAGGGCGCACCCCCAAAGAAAAAGCCGTTCCGACACCCAAGTTGGCGTAATTGGCCACTTCGTCGGACAGGACAAAGGAACCATCCCGGCTATCGACTAAAATGCTGTCTATCCGCGTCAGCCGCCCGAAAGTATCGTCTACGCCTTTCACCATAGCGGTAATCTGGCGATCCCGATAGCGGACCTGCGCATTGTCCTGGAGCACTTCGCAAAACAAGGCGACCTCAGGCAACACCTTCACTTCCCGGACAGCCGGAAGAGTCGGATCGAACACCTTTCCATGTACAGGCTGAATCTTCAACTCCGGATCGAAATTGCCGAGCATGGAAGAAACCAGCCCGACAAACCCGTTCAATACAGACAGCGCACACACCAGGGCCATTGTAGCGACCACCACCCCACAGACAGACACCATCGAAATTATATTGATGGCATTGTGGGATTTCTTCGAGAAAAGGTAACGCCGGGCTATATAAAACGGGAAGTTCAACGCGGTATTCTTTTACTTTTTCAACAGATTATCAATATTTTCGATATAATCCAGGGAATCGTCGATAAAGAATGTCAGTTCAGGAATCTTGCGGACCTGTTTCCGGATGCGCTGTCCGAGATCAAAGCGGATGGCTTTCGTATTCGCCCGGATATTCTCAAGCATTTCCTTCGACTTGTCGGACGGGAAGATACTCAGGTAAGCACGTGCCACACTCAAATCGGGGCTTACACGTACCACACTGACAGAGATCAGGATACCATGCATAGCCTGTGTCTGTTTCTGAAAGATATCACTCAACTCCTTTTGCAGGAGACGCTCTATTTTACTTAATCTTGTACTTTCCATAATTTCTTGCTTTTTTATTTTTTCCAGATCATCGTGAGGCCGTCACGCAAAGGTAAGATAACTTTTTCAATACGCGGGTCTTCTTTGATTTTATCATTAAAACTAAGAATACCGAGTGTTTGTTTATCCTTAGGATGCTCCTCCACCACATGACCGTCCCACAACGTGTTGTCGGCAAGAATCAATCCGCCGGCACGCACCATCGGGAAAACAAGGTCGAAATATTCCGAATACAACCGCTTGTCGGCATCGATAAAAACAAGGTCGAAGGTTTCACCGAGTGCCGGGATAATATTGAGGGCATCGCCGAAATGCACCCGTATCTTATCCTGATGGGGCGACTGTTTCAGGTATTTCATGATGAAGTCTTCCATTTCGTCGTTGATCTCAAGCGTATGGATCAAAGCCCCTTCTTCCAGCCCTTCCGCCATACAAAGAGTAGCATATCCTGTATAAGTACCGATCTCAAGCACACGGCAGGGACGAAGCATCCGGCAAAACATCTTCAATATCCGCCCTTGCAGATGCCCCGACAGCATTCGCGGACGAAGCAGGTTCACATTCGCATCCCGGTTCAGGGCCGAGAGCAGTGCACCTTCTTCGTCACTATGGGAAAGGATATATTCGTCTATTGTCATCTTCATGATTTATGATTTATGATTTATGATTTATGATTTATGATTTGCTTGCTGGGATATTAATCATAAACCATAAATCTTTGTTTATTCCTTAAACGTCGGCAACTGATAATTACTTCCGGCGTCCAATACCTTCCCTACATTATTAATTTCAAGGAAGCTCGTACCGCCACCTTCACCGAAACTGCCGCTCAGGTAAGCCACCATGTCGTTACGGGTGATGCGTCCGCTTTTGATCAGCTCGTTCAGCGCATCATAGAAATAGCCGCGGCGACTGTCGTTATAAGGCTGGTGAACAGCCCAGACACCGTAAGAAAGGGACAGCATACGCATGACACGGGGATTGTAGCAGATCGAGAACACGGTGGAAGTACCGCGGAATGCAGCCAGGTAACGAGCCGTACGGCCGGTATAGCTATCTGTAATAATAGCTTTTACATGCAGTTTGGAAGATGATTTCACAGCCTGCTTTGCAAGGAAAGACGTAACATCCAAGTCGTTACCCTCGATAGGGACACGGATATCATTGGCTGCAAGTTTCGTCTTTTCTGCTTCACGGGCTACCTTCGTCATCGTCTGGACAGCTTCGACAGGGTATTTTCCGTAGGCTGTTTCACCGCTCAACATCAAGGCATCCGTGCGGTAATAGATCGCATTGGCGATATCCGTCACTTCGGCACGCGTAGGACGCGGGTTGCTGATCATGGAGTGAAGCATTTGGGTAGCCACGATAACCGGTTTCTTTACTTCCACGCATTTACGGATCAACACACGCTGGATACCCGGAATCTTTTCGGCTGGCACTTCGATACCCAGGTCACCACGGGCAATCATGATACCGTAGGCTACTTCGAGGATCTCGTCGATATTGTCGACACCCTCTTGGTTTTCGATCTTCGCAATGATCTTGATCGGGCTGTTATGTTCGTCCAGAATGCGCTGGATATCCATTACATCCTGCTTGTTTCGGACAAATGAGTGAGCGATAAAATCCAGATCGTTTTCAATCGCCCACAGGATATTTTTACGGTCTTTCTCTGTCAAGGAAGGCAGATTGATACGTACACCCGGCACGTTCACGCTCTTACGGCTTCCCAAGGTCGCGTCGTTCTCCACTTCGCAAACCAGAAAATCGTCTTTCTTATCGATTACTTTCAGTTCCAAATCCCCGTCATCGATCAGGATATCGCTGCCGACGGTCAGGTCATTGACAAAATTCCGGTATGAGACACAAATACAATCATGCGATGTCTCCCCTTCCGGGTTTCCCACGATCTTAACCATTTCCCCGGTCTTGAACTCGATGGGAGCCTGCGCAGCAGTCGTACGCACTTCGGGCCCTTTAGTATCCATCAAAATTCCGATACGGTTAGAAACCGTACGGACATTATTAACGACTCTGGTCAAACCTTCTTCCGCCATGTGAGCCGTATTGAGGCGCACGACATTCATTCCAGCCTTGTATAACGCGTCGATAAACTCGACCTCACAACGCTGGTCGGAAACTGTAGCAACAATCTTCGTATGCTTTAACATATAACCCTTTTTTAAAATTGACAATTGACAATTGACAATTGACAATTTTAAAAACAGCCAATCCTCAACTCCAAGAGCCAAACCTTTATTAAACTTCTTTTTACCTAAACAAATTTCTATCTCTTCCTAATTGTCAATTATCCATTGCCAATTGAAGCACCGCTTCCACCGCCAAACGGTACGAATCCAGCCCGAACCCTAAGATCACCCCCTTGCAAGCGGCTGAAATCAAGGACACATGACGGAAAGATTCACGGGCGTGTACGTTTGAAATATGTACCTCCACAACCGGAGTCGTTACAGCTTTTATTGCATCGTGGAGGGCAATGGATGTATGCGTATAAGCGCCTGCATTCATAATGATCCCGTCGTAATCGAAGCCGACTTCATGGATCTTGTTTATCATCTCACCTTCCACGTTACTCTGAAAATAAGCAATCTCACATTGTGGATACTTGGCACGCAACTCACTCAGATAGCCTTCAAACGAAGCATTTCCGTACACTGTCGGTTCACGCTTGCCTAACAGATTAAGATTGGGGCCGTTGATAATCTGAATTTTCTTCATTTTGCCGTAATTTATTACCTTTGCCCTGTCTTTTACGGACAGGAAATATCCGGCAAAGATAGTAAAGATTTATGATTTATAATTTATGAATTATGAATTGGTGCTAAGTCATTAGGGTAAAATTCATTACATAAGCAGATTTTACCGGACGAACCTTCAGCTCCTCATACTTCCCCGTAAATCATAAATCATAATTCATAAATCACAATTCGTTTCATGCACCGAGAGAATGACAAAATAGAACGATACAAAACATACCTCCGTCTGGAAAAAGCGCTTTCGGCCAACTCTATAGACGCTTACCTGACGGATCTCGACAAACTGACAAACTTCGTCGAAAGCGAAGGCAAGAAGTATGCGGATGTCACATATGACGACCTGCAACAGTTTGTTGCCCGCCTACATGATATCGGCATCCACCCACGTTCACAGGCAAGGATCATTTCAGGGATCAAATCTTTCTACCGGTTCCTGTTCCTGGACGATTATATAACAACTGATCCGACCGAATTGTTAGAATCGCCCAAGATCGGACTGAAACTTCCTGAAGTCCTAACTGTCAACGAGATTAACAGCATCCTGGACACGATCGACCTGACATTGCCGGAGGGGCAACGGAACCGGGCGATGCTCGAAGTCTTGTATAGCTGCGGACTGCGCGTGTCGGAGTTGGTTTCACTACGCTTCACGGATGTTTATTTCGACGAAGGATTCATCAAGGTGGAAGGGAAAGGGAGCAAGCAACGCCTGGTCCCCATCTCGGAAACAGCTATCAAGGAGATCAAGAACTACCTGTATGACCGCAACCATGTCGCGGTGAAAAAGGGATTCGAAGACATCCTGTTCCTGAGCCGGCGAGGAACAGCTCTGTCGCGGATCATGGTTTTTCATATCATCAAGCAGCAAACAGAAATGGCCGGTATCAAAAAGAACGTGAGCCCGCATACGTTCCGCCATTCCTTCGCCACCCACCTGTTGGAAGGGGGAGCCAACCTGCTTGCTATCCAGGAGATGCTGGGACATGAAAAGATTACCACCACCGAAATCTATACGCATATCGACCGCCAGTTCCTGCGGAAAGAGATACTCGAACATCATCCACGTAGCAAGCCGCGGGATTAGAACAGCCGTTCCATGCGTTCGATCAGCTCATCGCCCAAAGCCCTTTTGACAACAATATGCTCTTTGACTGCCGTGACAAAGGGATTGCTCTCGAATGCACCGCGCACACCTTCGAAATCTTCCTGCTTCTCTTTATCCGAACCATCCACACCGAAACCGGTCATGAAAGTAAGGGAGAATTCTTTCTTCGCATCTTTATAAAGCAGATTATCCAATCCGATCACCGAGTCTTGCCAGCGGCGGACAAGATCGACGATCTGTGCTGCCGATATTGATGACAGGTTCACACCGTAATACTCTTCCAGCATATCGTACGCCCATGTCCATTCCATATCATAATAATTGGAATGCATGGCTGCAAAGAACTCTTCTATCGCCTCAAGCGAAGTTATCTTGCCTTCTTCAACTTTCTCGATCAACCCGTCCAATTCTTCACGAGGAAGGATCAACCCGGAAAGATCCAGCCATTCCCCACGACCAGCTGAAGAAGTCGGTTTCAACTGTGACCAGACTTCTTCCATAGAACGGAAATCCGTTCCTTCCAGGCGCTTGATCAAGGAGTTCCCCAAGAATTTATTGATTGCCATACCATAAAGATTGAGGGCCGTACGCAAAGAGGAACCTTTGATACGAGTATTTTGATAATAATAGACTTCGGATGTCTCGCCCACCAACTCTTGCAGGTTCTTCAAGATTCCGACAGCTTTCATCATCTTGTAGATGGTATACGGACTCAGCAAGTTGTAGTTGATCATATCCAGCCGTTGCTGGTCGGTACGCTTATCACGCTTCGGCCATTTCTGCGCATCGCGGATCGTACCGACGCTACGCAGGTTTACACCGGGAACCAAGTAAGTCTCATCGTCTTTCTCTATCAGATAAGAAAAAGGCATGTCCGACGTATCGCTATGATGGTGATGGCGCCCCATTACCAGAGAGAAAGCCCCGACACGCGCAGGCCACAGGATATAGGAGTCACTGGTCGTCTTGGAACCTCTCTCCACAATACCCTGGTGGATGGGGCCCAGCTTATACATATGGTTACTTTGGTTCGAGCCGCTTCCGGCGTTCAGAAACGAATACATGCCGGCAATCAGCAGGCTGCTCTTATGCATCGACACAGTAAAAGGTCCTGCAAAGATAGCACAAGCCTCTCCGTTCTCAAAAGCGCAGTTGCTGAACAGAAGTGAATCATGCGCAGAGAAGTTATGCGTCACATGGCACGCCTGCCCGATAAAACAACGGATAATCTTGGCGGCATCGGCAACCACAGCCCCCGAAGAAATGATAAAATCCTCCGCGATAACGCTGTCGCCAATATACACCGGAGCATTCGCATTGCTATTGACCGTACCGTTATCGAGACGGGTACAGTTTTCGACCGTTGCATAATCGGCAATCACAGTATTGCGCACAGTCCCTGTATTGATTATTTTCACATGGTTGCCGATAAAACCATAGTTGCCAGTCTGCCGTTCGGCAAAATCGGCAATCATCGCCTGCAAACGCAGTATTAAAGCCGGCCGATGACGATACAATGCTATCAGATAGGCCAATGATGCGGACAAACCGTTATAAATGGGTACTTCGCGACCTCCCGTTTCATTCAGTACGGACACTTCGACATTGTTCCCGAAAGAGGACCTTCCTTCTACATACATCACGTTCACGTTCTGTATGAAGCAATCATCACCTATGAAATAGTTGGAGATATAATTGTGCACATTTTCAATCAACGTATTATCGCCGATCTTACAATTATGCAAAGTCGCATTCCGGATACCGCTATGCTTCTTCACCCCTCCCGAAAGAGTAAATTCCTTTTCAAAAAGACCCAATGCCACACTCCCTGAAAAATGGACATTACAAACGTGTTCGGCATGAAAAGGGCTGGCAACCTTTATGTTTTCCCAATTATCGGCTGTACAGCCATTCATCTCCAAATCTGCAATTTCTTCCGATAGCAGATGCCTTAAATATCCTTCACTCATTCTTCATCATATTGTTGGAAAAGAAAATCGTTATAAGGGAAACGAGTAATATGAATCTGTTTCACCCGCTCGTACAGCAAGGCTTTGAGTGCATCGATATTCGTCCGTTCCTTGGCTGAGATAAAGATACAATTATCCTGCATCTTATTCATCCAAGTGCGTTTCAACTCGTCCAAATCGATATTCTCACGTGTACGCGGAGTCAGGTCATCTTCATCCTTCGGGACAAAAGTGAAAGCATCGATCTTATTGAACACCATAATCATCGGTTTCTCCGTCTTGTCGATTTCCGATAAGGTGCGGTTTACCACCTCGATCTGTTCTTCAAACGTCGGATGAGAAATATCGACGACATGCACCAACAAGTCCGCTTCACGCACCTCATCCAAAGTCGATTTAAAAGATTCGACCAGTTCGGTCGGTAACTTACGGATAAAGCCGACCGTGTCGGATAGCAGGAAAGGCAGATTGTCGACAATCACCTTTCGGACAGTCGTATCGAGTGTCGCGAACAGTTTGTTCTCGGCAAACACTTCGCTCTTACTAAGCAGGTTCATCAATGTGGACTTTCCGACATTGGTATAACCGACCAGTGCCACGCGGACCATCTTTCCGCGGTTCTTCCGCTGCACGCTTTTCTGCTTATCGATCTCGACCAGGTCCCGTTTCAGCTTGGATATCTTATCCAGGATGATACGCTTATCCGTTTCCAACTGAGTTTCACCCGGCCCACGCATACCGACACCACCACGCTGACGTTCCAAGTGTGTCCACAAACGAGTCAGGCGGGGCAGCATATATTTATATTGCGCCAGTTCCACCTGCGTCTTCGCATGAGCAGTCTGTGCACGACGGGCGAAGATATCCAGGATCAGATTCGTACGGTCCAAAATCTTCACCTGCAACTCTTTCTCGATATTACGCAATTGCTTGGCGGAAAGTTCGTCATCGAATATCACCAACCCGATCTCGTTTTCCACCACATATTCCTTTATCTCCTGCAACTTGCCGGAACCGACAAAGGTCACGGAGTTCGGATAATCCAGTTTCTGATAAAAACGTTTCACAGCTTCAACACCTGCCGTATCGGCCAAAAAAGCCAATTCATCCAGGTATTCCTTCACTTTCTGTTCATTCTGTTCAGGAGTAATCAGTCCTACGAGAACAGCCTTTTCTGTCTGTGCTTCAGATATAATAAATTCTTTCATACAGCAAAGATAGTAAATTCAATTATTTATGTATATTTGTACCCATAATATCAATCCAAAATAGTATTAACTATGAAAAAGGGAGTCATACACTTTGTTCAGTATGTACTTGTAAAGATTTTATTCTTCGGTGCCGCTTATCCTCTCCAGGCACAGGTTTCCAATCCATCCTCATGGGAAAGTTTTGTCGGTAGCGATGAAAATAGGCTTGTTTCGGATACGCTCAGATTGCAGACATTCGGGGATTCAGAATGGGATAATTGGGGATATACGTTAACTGTAAATTCTTCTCTTATCCAAGAGAAACATACGATAAAGATACCTGTCGGTTCCGGAATCATTTTTTCCCCCTTCTCACTTAATAATTATACAAATGTAAAAATCGTATCACATATTGCCGGACTCAAACTAGAACCCGGTGAGTTGTTATTATTTAACGTTCACCGTAATAATTCCGATGAAGTCATAACAGGAAACACTCCTGAACAAGGTAAAGATTACATGGGTTACAGATATCTTACAATCGGAAGCAATCCAAGCTCTTTTGCTATAACGACAAACAAAAAAGTCAATACACAGAATGGATATTATATGACCGATAGCGTTTTTGCTTATGGCGACATCCCTTCATATTCTCTATTCTCTGGTATCGGAAACTGGAACGACACAACCCTTTGGTCGCATCTTCCTCCACTCCGCCACAGGAATGCGCTCATAAAAGGAAATGTAACTATAACAACGGATACGTATTGCAAAGATATCGCCATCCATTCCGGATCACTGGAGATCAATCCAGGCAACCTGTTTATCCTACAGAATCTGGACCTATACGAAAACAAAGCCTCTCTCCATTCAGGAGGGACGATACTTCTTTCCGGCCGTATCACCTTCCATAAAACTTTTGAAGAACCCGGCAAATGGTATTTTATCTCATTTCCTTTCGACATTTATCCGCCTGGTATCGACCTCCACTTCGAACAAAAGGATGCTACGCCTAACGACGGAGGCAACTATTTTTATGTCCAATCCTACAACGGAGACAAGCGGGCATCGTCCAACCAATCTGCCGGGAATTGGGAAGTCGTGCCCATCCGTCCCGATAATGTCCCCCTGTTCGAAAAAAACAAAGGTTACCTGATCGCATTAGACGAGAAAACGACAAACCGAACTTTATCTTTTTCATCTCGACCCGGCGACATCCCCGAAAATTTTGCCAATATAGGAGTTATTGCAATTCCTTTAAATTCCGACAGCTCTTCAGGCAATCAAGAAAACCACGGCTGGTATTTGTGCGGCAATCCATTCCCCGCACTACTTCCATTAACCCAAATCGAAAAAAACAGGGCTTTGGATGGAAATATCTATGTATATGACGGAAACGGTTATAAAACCTATTCCCTTAATAGCAACTATGCCCTCCCTCCTTTCGCCGCCTTCTTTGTAAAAGCATCCTCACCGACCGAGTTGAAAATATCGTCCAACAGCACACCCACAAAAGCAATAAACATAATCCCGACAAACTTCCCTATGAGTAAAAGTATAACCGAACCCCATCCCGACAAACAAAGCACAGAGATAGAGCCCCCCAATACAGAGGATTTCCGTTTTTTCATAAAAGACGGCCAACTGCACCTGCAAAATATCCCGGAAGCAGGATATATCAAAGTTTTTAACATGATGGGACACTGCATGTTTCAAAAAAGAATACGACAAGGTTCGCTGGTAGTTCCGTTCACCAATCTCTCTGGAATGTACATTTTACAAATACATTCCGCCAACTATCAAAAACACTATAAAGTGCTCCTTCCATAAATACGACAAAAGCGAAATGTAAAAGTACTTTATTCTCGCACTTCACATTCCGCCTTTACCCTATAATTCAGTATAATATGAACTATTACAACTTATATTTTTTCTGCTGTACATTCCATCCGCCGACAGTTAATGAAAACTCGCCTTCTGTAACTTTATCCACAGATGTATCAATAAATACCTGCTTCGTTTCACCTGGCAACAACGAAAAAAAATTATCCGTATAGAACGAAGGGCGAACAGGCTTGCCCGCTTTATCCAGGAATTGAAGTTGCATAAAGAAAGCAATCCGGGAAGAAGTATTCTTCAACGAAACTTCAATATAATACCGCCCATCAACTTCTTTCGTTTTGTACTTCGTCTGAAGCCGGGCCGTTGGCATATCATTCAGAGATTCAAAACCGGAAGAGGTTGGTCCTGTTAAAGTTTCCTTTCCTTCATAAGCGGCATTGGAACGCCAATAGAACGTAGACGCTACTTCTTTTCCCTTTTCATCCGACAAACCAAGCCGGATAAAATGCACAGGGGTTATATCTGATGGAAAATCGATTTTAAACAAATCATTCAGCACCTCATCTTCACCGATATCAATCCGTTGAGAGTAAGAAAAGACCTTCTTGCTATTCAAATCATATACATCAGCCTTGACCTTGTAATTTTTAAAAGACCGATAATAATCATTACATACCGAAACCGTATTCTTCAAATAATCAAACTGCGCATGTAAAGGCTCCAATGCATTCTGAGTATGATATAGTGAAGCCGTCGGTTCCAACGACCAATCCCACATACGGGCACATACCTGGCGTACCGGACAATTATGATACCAGAATAATAACCCTGAACAATAGCGATCCCCATAGTCCAGCTTATTATAATTCCAAACCTCCCAAATTGTCTTTGAATTCATTGCTCCTACCAACTGGCCTTTTTTAGCAAACTCTTCTATCGACTGCGAGGTTCCGTAATTATTGACAAGATCTTTATACATAGTGGACATTAAATGGAAGCCTCCCCCATCGTGATAATCCCAGACCTCTTTATTGATCGGCCATAAATCCTTCTCATCCATCACCTCCCGTAAAGTTTCAAGGGTCGGCAACGTTGGCGCTCCATACTCTGGGTTAAAACCATCCACACGGCTTCCACGTGGCGAGGCCGTATTCTCATAATGCTGCATCGGATTCACTTGCTTGTAGGGACTGCCATCATGCACACCATCACATTCCGATTGCATCTGATAACCGCGTGTACCATCCAATTTCATAATCAGATCTTTTGCACCCACCACTTCCGTACTTTCATTAGAAGAAACATAATAAGCCAGGGAAGGATGATTCCGTAAACGTTTTACCGTCGATTCCAGATTTGCCAAATAAAGAGCTTGGTCGTGTGGATGTTTCGTATCGCCTGTCAACCAAAATTCCTGCCAGACCAACAGTCCCATTTCGTCACACAATTGGAAAAAGTAGTCGGATTCTGCAATACCACCTCCCCACATACGCACCAAATTAACGCCGGATTGTTTGGTATAGCGCAATTCTGCATAAGTACGTTCATCCGAATGCCGCAACATTCCTTCCGGTATCCAGTTCGTTCCCCGGATAAAGATCTTCTTGCCATTGACATAAAACTGACGGGATTTGTCTGGTGTATTCTGATCCGATGTAATTTCGCGAATACCAAAACGAGTCTTCAACGAATCCGAAACTTGCCCTTTAACAGAAACTGTCATCTTCAATTCATACAAATCCGGTTTACCTTTAAACAACGGCCACCACAACCGAGGATTATCAATTTTCAACTGCGGAAATTCTTCCGGGGTAAAGACTATTTCACGAGTTTCTCCACGAAAAAGGCTTATCTCTTTTGAAAAACGAATATTTTCACCTGTTATTTCACCAGCAACGACACATTTGACCGACCCCGTCGTCGGATTAATAACCTCGACAGAGACAGTCTCCTCGGCTTTATCATATCCAGGCTTGGCAAGTTCAGAACGAATAAACGGATTGCGGATCGCAGCTTTGTCAGTAGCATACAACGATATGCTTTTCCAAATGCCGGTATTCCGGTCACGTATACCGTCCAAGAAAGTAAAGTCCCAACCGACAGACATCAGCATCGTCGTGTTCAGCCCTATATTCCCGTCACCACCGTTATGAAATTCTCCTACAGCTCCCCACTGTTTTTGTTTGACAGTTCCAGGCATATCGACTGGATAGACTTTCACAGCTAAAGCGTTCGTTTCGCCAATACGAGCAAACTCTGTTATATCCACATAATCCTGAATAAACATGCCGGAAATATTACTCAGCAAATGACCGTTTACCCAGACTTCCGCCCGATAATTGATCCCGTCCAACTGTAACCAAATGACTTTCCCCTTATAATCAGCAGGAACGATGAAATCGGTACGAAACCAATAAGTATAAAAATCACGTCCGACAACAGACAAATCCGGAATGATATTGCTCGTCAGTTTATTATTCAATCCATAATAAGGTTCGGGATACACTTTGTTATATACGAGAGAATTTAGAACAGTACCCGGAACAATTGCCGGCATCCAGTCACCCGTCTTATATCCGGGCTTCGACACGGCTTCCGCACAGGCTGTAACATCTCCTGCTTTTTTCATTTTCCAAAGGAATGCACCTTGGTGTCCATCTTTTGAATCCAGATAAATCCTATCGGGATTACGATAATAATTCGCATCTTGTCCCCATACAAAGGAACAGCCTACAATACATAAAAATAGAATCAGAACGATTTGCTTCATATTTATTAGCAATAGTCAAATTAAAACTTTAAAACAGAATGTACACAATATTTCATCTACATATATACCCGCTATAGGACATAATATACCCGTCTGCCGATTCCTTGTTTAAACTAGAAAATAACAGACGAGTATCCATTTACATCAGATCAACTGACCTACTTCTTTCAATCGTTTCCTCAACTTTTGAATATCAACATTATGTATATCAGGAGATTTGGATTTACAAATCTGACCGGCAGCAACACCAACTGCTTCACCTGTTACAAGCGACGGTGGCATCACACGCAGACTACCATGAGCATAAGAATCCGTCGAGATACAACGTCCTGCAACCATTACATTTTTCAAACCCGCAGGAGTCAGACAACTAAAGGGGATTCCATGAGATTCTCCTTTCTTATAGCGAGGATACACGGTTGCATCCTGTTTATGGACATCAATATAATAACAGTTACGTCCGATACTGTCCTCAAACTCCTTACGAGCGAGCCAATCTTCCAATGTGAATGTATAATCGCATTTTATCCGGCGACTTTCTCTGATTCCCATCAAATTAGCCGTACTTGCCAAAAAAGAAGCACCAAATGACTTTGGTTCAAACTCGACCAATCCTTCATGTAACTGTCTTACCAATTTACGTCCTTTTATCATTGCTTCAGTCAAAGATACTGGATCTGTACTATCAACAGTCACATGACCGGCATTGAATCCTAAGATACCCGGTCCGATTAACTTGTCATTCATGTGCTTATCTTTCACCAATGGGTATTTAGGGTTACCATAAATAGAATGAATCGGACCATCCTTCCGATTAGTATGGACATTCCCTATTAAAGAAAACTCATAAGGGTCGACATTCGACAAGGTAAAGCACAAAGTACCTTCTTGAACGGAACCACTCTCATCTCCTATTACAAAATCAGCACCAGCCCAAGCCGCAAGATCACCATCGCCTGTACAATCAATATATACTTTAGCTTTGTAAGTTGACAATCCTGCTTTATTAGCAACAACTATTGCATCGACAACCCCCTTACGTTTCATTTCGACAGCAGCCATTGTTGTGAAAAAAAGAACAGATACGCCCTCAGAGGTTACCAAATCGTCATACACGACTTTCAGATATTCACCATTTATAGGCACCCAATTATCATAATGAATATGAGGAACACCTTTCTTTGACTCGGAAAAAACCCGTTCCGCAATTCCTTTATAAATAATCTTCTCACCATCCGTAAAAGGGCACCACGCATTCAGTAAGCCAGAAGTCCCCATTCCACCTAAGGCTCCAGTTCCTTCCATTAACAAAGTTTTGGCACCTTCGCGTGCCGCAGCCGTAGCCGCAGCACATCCCGAAGGTCCTCCCCCCACAACTATTACGTCCCACCCATCATATACCGGTATTTTCGATTTTCCCGGCAAACTGTTACTTTGAGGAGTTTCTGCTGCAAAAGATGTTCCCACTGCTACAGATGCCAAACCTAAAGAACTTATGTTTCTGATAAAACTTCTTCTCTTCATATAATACTTAATTTACCATCCCGGAGTTTGCTCTAATAACTTATTTGCATCCAATTCTGTCACAGGTATAGGCAACAGATAATGTTTTTCCTCTACCACAGCACCAATAGTCGGATTCTGCGCCATCATGGCTTCCTTCAATTTATGCGTACGTACCAAATCAAAACGACGTTGTCCTTCAAATGCAAATTCTTTACGACGTTCCAAAAGAATTATATCCAAGAAATCTTCTTTACTCAATCCTAGCTTAATATCAATAGCAGAAGCCTCGTTCATATTAAGTCCAAAAGCCCTACGACGTATGACATTTAAGCACTCATACGCCTCTGCATCAGAAGTATTTATTGCATTCAAGGCTTCCGCACGCATTAGATAGACGTCCGAATAACGCAATATCGGATAATTATTTTCTCCTCCTTGAGATCTTACGGCCAACGGCGAAGGATCCTGAAATTTATTTACATAACAAGGAAACTCATAATTGGAAGACATATTCGGATACTCTTCCTTCGTATAAAGACGCACATTTACATCCCGACGCAAATCACCTTCCTCGTAACATTCATAATGATTACGTGTCACTGGATCATCTCCATATCCGACCCAACCATTTATATTGACAAACGGAGGACGATAATATCCGTTGTAATTACTACCCGACACACCCGGAGTATTCCGCTTATACTGGATTTCAAATATAGATTCCTGTCCATTTTCTTTTTCCACATCAAAATTATCAGCATAATTCTTCCATAATTTATATCCCATCTGCATCACTTCCGACGTCTCCTTCACTACATTCTGATAATCTTCACGGGTCAAATAAACTTTTGCCAACATAGCAGAGGCGGACCCTTTTGTTGCCCGTCCTAAATATCCCTCTGGAAGTTGCCCGATAGCAGGAAGAACAGATTTTGCTTCTTGCAAATCCGAGATAATCTGTTCATAACATTCGTCAACTGTATTCCGGGGAACTTCTAAGCCATCCAACGAAGTGGTTTGCTTCAATACTAAAGGGACTCCTCCATATATGCGAACCAAATTAAAATAGGCCAACGCCCGCAGGAACTTAGCTTCTCCGATCAGCCGCTTCCTGACATCATCTCTTATCTGTTCGCTCCCCATATTCGAAATATTTTCTATCGCGAAGTTAGAGCGGTTAACTGCCACATAGTGCTTAATCCAAACGGAGTAAACTAAATTCGTATTCCCATCATACTCAAATTTATCTAAAGCATTTTTGTCCAGGTTAGTCGTCGTGCGCCCACCACTCCACTCGCAATCATCAGTACCCTGACTCTGCAATACTTCCCAAAACTGGTTATAAATATCATTATCGGTAAAAACCGAATACGTTCCATAAACAGCAGCTGTTGCATCCTCTTCGGATTTAAAGAAGTTTTCAGGACTCAGATTAGACTCCGGTATCAGATTCATATCCGTACATGAGTTCATCATGACCGAACTCAATATTATAAATGCTATTTTTTTCATAAACTACTTAGACTCTTTTAGAATTTAACATTCAAACCAAACAATACTGACTTTGCAAACGGATAAGAGAATGCATCATATCCGGCTCCCAAGTTATCCTGACCATATTTGCTGACTTCCGGATTATCACCAGAATAGCTTGTTATCGTAAAGAAATTCTGCAAAGAAGCATACACCCGTAATCCCGATACATACTTTGTAAAACTCAAAAATTCAGTAGGCACATTATAACCTAACGTGATATTTTGGAAACGCAGATAAGAACCGTTTTCCACATATTGATTGGAAACACGCATTACAGCCTTTGAACGGAGTGGACGTGGCAACGGAGCATTTTGATTATCAGGCGTCCAATAATTCATCGTTGAAGCAAACATATTTGTTGATCCCTGCATATTCTCCATAGTAACTCTCGTACCGTTATAAACGTCATTTCCGATCGTGAAAATCGTATTTACATTCAAATCAAAATTTTTGTAAGAGAACGTGTTATTGAATCCTCCAAAAAGCTTTGGCTGTGCACAACCGATAATCGTACGATCAAGATCGTTGATCACTCCGTCAGGAACACCATCCGGGCCACTAATATCTTTATAGCGGATATCGCCAGGTTTAGCTGTCGGCTGCGCAGAAGATGCTATGTCATCCGTCGTACTGAAAAGTCCGTCATACACATATCCGTAGAACGTTCCTAAAGGCTGTCCGACCTGTATGATACGCCCCAAATGTATTCCGGTTTCATCCTGGCCTGGCTGACTCGGATAAATAAATGAGACATCACCCAAATCCAATACTTTATTCTTGTTATAAGTAAGGTTCAAACTCGTATTCCAAGTGAAATCACCTTCTATCGGCGTCGCATTGATCGCTAATTCAAAACCTTTATTTTCGACTTCTCCAATATTTTTCAGACCGGAAGAGAAACCTGAAGACCCCGGTACTTTCACTTTCAACAACAGATCACGGGTTTTCTTGTAATAACCATCAATAACTACAGTCAAACGATTATTAAAGAAGCCGAAATCGATACCGGCATCGAACTGGGCAGTTGTTTCCCACTTCAGGTTCGTATTGGCAACTTGCGACGGATAATAGCCAGTCACCTTATCTCCACCTGCCACATAACCATTCGAACCCAACAAAGCATACGCAGGGTAAGTACCAATTCCATCTTGGTTACCTGTGATACCGAAACTTACACGAGGTTTCAAATTACTAAAGATATTCAAGTCTTTAATAAAAGATTCCTCAGAAGCTCTCCATGCCAAAGCAGCAGAAGGGAAATACCCCCAGCGGTTATCCGAACCGAAACGGGATGAACCGTCTGCACGGATAGAAGCAGTCAACAAGTATTTATTATTCACTGTGTAGTTAACACGAGCCAGGTAAGAATTCAAAGCCCATTTCTTAACTTCAGATCCAGGAGCCGTATAAGTCGTCCCCGATCCTAAATTATTCATCTGCAAATTATCATTCAAGAAACCATAAGAACCGGCATTAAAACCATCATAGGCCGATTGCTGTTGCGTATATCCGACCATACCCGTAAAAGAGTGTACACCCCATGTATTCGTATAAGTTAGGATATTTTCGTTAATCCACGTATAAGTGTTATTCGAGATTTTCTTGGCTTCTCCATTCTTTTGGCTACCGGAATAAACAGAACGGGGATTATAACTTTTGTTGGTGGCATAATCGATATCAATACCAAAAGAAGATTTGAACTTCAGTCCTTTAATTATATTCCACTCAACAAATGCGTTGTTTAATGATCGGAAATTGGTATGCCAATCCACCTTTTCGTTTATAACTCCAACCGGGTTGTCAAATGTAATGACGCCATTATTGTCACTAAACGTATAACTTCCGTCATCTTGCATCACAGGCAAATTCGGTGGCGTAGTCAAACGGGACTGCAAAACAGAATTTCCAACACGGTTATTGTCGACTTTCGTCATCGTCAGACTTAATCCCAGATTTATCGTTGAAGAGATCTTATGATCAATATTGGCTCGGAAAGCATATTTTTTCATTTCAGATGCTTTGATTACTCCTTCCTGGTTGAAGTAATTGAAAGAAGTCAAGAAAGTCGTTTTATCATTACCACCGGAAACCGTCAACTGGTAGTTTTGTGTCAGGGCATTCTTATTGGATGTCAAATCCTGCCAATCCGTCGTAGCTGGAGTCAGACTTTCATCATAAATTGCTGCCCCACCGGAATTTACCAATGCCTCATTTGCCAGTTTCTCAAATGAACGGGAATCCAGCAAGTCATATTTCTTATAGATATTCTGAATGCCCCAGTAGGCGTCAAACGCAACAGAGGTTTTTCCACTTTTACCTTTTTTGGTTGTTACTATGATAACACCGTTAGCACCACGGGAACCGTAAATAGCTGTCGAAGAAGCATCTTTCAGAACTTCTATCGATTCAATATCCGATGTCGGGATCGAGTTCAGCGGGCTTAATGCCGTCTGACTTGCATCCGCACTCGGATAAACCGGCATGCCGTCGATGATATACAACGGTTCATTACCGCCGGAAATAGAGTTACCACCACGGATACGGACGGTGGAGCTTGCACCCGGCATTCCAGAATTCTGTACCATATACAAACCGGAAGTACGTCCTTGCAACATCTGGTCTACGGATTTCACACTGATACCCTGCACCTTGTCTACCTGGATGGAACCGACTGCACCGGTCAAGTCACTTTTCTTTACCGAACCGTAACCGATCACAACCACTTCTTCCAGATTCTGAGTATCTTCGGATAAGATAATCTTCAAAACAGACTGACTGCCTACAGGCACTTCCTTGGTCAGATAACCGATGTAAGACACGACTAACGTTGCAGCAGGCTTGTCCAGTGCCAAAGTAAACTTACCATCGACATCCGTCACCGTTCCGACAGATTCCGAATCTTTTTCGATCACGTTGGCACCAATAATAGGCTCGCCATTGATATCCGTAATCACACCACTGACCATTTTACCCTGCTGTGCAGACAAAGGGATCGTAGTCGTTGTTCCACCTGCGGACAATAATATATACGAACCATCGACAGAGTATTTCACATCCGTTCCGGCGAACAGATTAGCCAAGACTTCCTCCAGAGAGGCTTTTTTCAGGTTAACAGACACTTTCCTATCCACATTCACAAACTTGTTGTAAATAAACAGAAAATCGGTTTGTTTCTCAATATCGTTCAATACATTCTCAAGTGTAGTGTTACTTCTTTTGATCGTAACGTTTACATTCTGAGAACTGGAGTTTTCTGCATGCATGCAGAAAATGAAAACGAATAATAACAAAGTGGTTATTCTCATGACTCTAAAAAATTGTTTACATCGAGGCCTTTTTACAGAATAAGACATCGACAAAGATTTTTTATTCATATCTTTGGAAATCAAATTTATTAATACAGTTAAATAATTGTGTTAAGTCTATGCCGGTAAGTGTGGGGACACTTCCGGCATTTTTCTCAATAAAAGGTTAACCTTTTTCCTTCATCATAGGCATTATATTTTAAGATTAGACATTACTTTATATAAATAACCGATTCATCTTTGTTCCGTTCAAACGTATACTTAGCATCTTTTTGTAGGATATGCAATGCCTTGTCTATACCGTCCGATATCCGGAATTTACCACTACAGATATAATCGGTTAATTTGGGGTTTTCTATAATAACATGTATGCCGTAGCATTTTTCGAAACGGGACATCAACTCCTTAAAATTCATATCTTTAAAACAAATCAATCCCTCTTTCCAGCGGAAAGGATCAAAGTCCGCAATCGATTTCGACTGTAAATGGCCATTGATCAAAGAAACCTGTTGATTAGGCGCCAAAACCAAGGTTTCCGACGGATTCCCCTTATCCGATACCCGTACCGAACCTTCCATCAGTGACGTACAGAAATCCTCGGAGTCACTGTATGCCTCCACGTTAAATTTCGTTCCCAGCACCTCGACATTACATTTGTTCGTCTGGACAACAAAAGGTTTGTCTTCATTGTGAGTTACTTCGAAATAAGCCTCTCCATCCAAGGTTATCTCTCGCTTATTGCCCGTAAAGACAGCCGGGTAGCGCATTTCGGAACGGGCATTCAGCCAGACGTTCGTACCATCCGGCAAAGTCAGGTTGGCACGCTGGCCGGCAGGAACTGTGATCGTATTCATTGCCTCGCCTATCTTACAGATTTCCGACTTATAGAAATACGTTCCGCTAGCGACAGTAATGGCAAACACGGCCGCGATCTTTATGGCTTCGAGCAAGACAGTTCGATAGAAAGGACGGGATTTCTTTTCCATCCCGGCCACCTTCGTACTGCCCGACAGGATCATCGCATCGAAAAACTCACGTTCCTTGAAAAGCTCTTGCTCGTTTTCGGGAGAAGATTCCAGCCAGATACGGACAGCTTCTTTCTCTTCACGGGAAGCTTTTCCATCAAAGAATTTATATAGTGTTTCTTTTTCCATTTTTTCCGTTTCTGTTTATAAAGCAAATAAGCAGGAAATATCCCTAACGGAAAAGGGATTTTTTGAAGAAAAAGTTTCAACCAGACACCATGCACTTGGAATTTACCCGTCATTTTTTCTTATTTATCGCCAGATATCGAAAATTTTTCACGCCAGTCGGACTTTTGTCGACAACCGTCAGCAGACTTGCCGACAATTGTCGACAGGCAAGTATCAGCAAAAGAATTTTGGCAGGAAAGCCAGTAAAGGGAAATAATCTTTTAAAGCTACACGCAAGACTTTTAAAGCCTTGGTAATATGGAACTCCACCGTTTTCGTCGAGATACCCAAGGCTACCGCAATCTCCTTATGGCTTTGGTTGTTGTAGCGGCTGCGGACAAAGATGTCACGTGTCTGTTCGGGTAATGTTTCCAACGCCTTATCGACAAGCGACTGCAACTCGTCAGTAAACAGCTTTTCAGGATTACAAGCTTCGAGGGTAGCGATGCGCAGGTTCAGTTCCCAAGTGTCACAATCCTTCAAATACTCGACTATCTCTTCTCGAGTACGCAAACGTTGCAAATAATTCAGGCATTTGTGCTTGATGACGGTTAGAATATAGGCCGGAACATTCGAGTCAGGTGCAAGTTTTCCCCTATTTTCCCAATAATACATCAGGCTTTCGATCGCAATATCTTCCGCAACCATACTGTCGCCTACATATGTGTTGGCAAAATGAACAAAACGACCTTTATAGTCAGTAAACAACTGATTAAAAGAATATATCTCGGATCTGCCTTTCATACATATAGAATCAAATCGCCGATAAAGATATACATAAATCCGGCTTGTCCACCTTTCTTGTAGGATTTTCCAGCATTTATCCGTTAAATAGGAACAAAGACAAACATAAATCATATTTTTTCTCTAAGTTTGCATTCAAATACGAGAAATCCAATGAAGAAAGTAAACATAACAACTGCTGTTCTATTGATTTACCTGATCGTTATGAGCATAATCGGTTGGCCTGGCAAACAAGCCGATCCTGATTATGTACAGTATTTCGGGGTAATCGCGGCGACTGTTCTTGTTATCGGCCTATTGCGTTTCCTGCAGATCAAACGACTGAAGATTCGGGACAAGATGAAAGACGAAAAAAAGGAATAACGAAGTTTAATTGCAAATATAAAATTCTAATTCATGAAGGACCTTGTGATCGGACTGTCTCTGTTAGGGATGGTTAGTGCGTGCAGCCCTGCACCCCAAACAAAAGACAATGTCGAGGAAGACTATTGCCAGTATGTTAATCCCTTTATCGGGAATGCGGACAACGGACACACGTTTCCGGGTGCTTGTGCGCCGTTCGGACTGATACAGGCAAGCCCCGAATCCGGAGTTGGCTCTTGGAGATACTGTTCGGGATATAATTATGAAGATAACTTTATCGAAGGTTTCGCTCAAACGCATCTGAACGGAACGGGTTGTCCGGACTTGGGTGACATCCTGCTGTTCCCGTTCAGCGGCGATATAAAAGACAATACTTATAAAAGCGAATACGACAAATCCACCCAGAAAGCATCACCGGGTTATTATGCGGTCACCTTATCCGACTACGGTGTCGATGCAGAAATTACGGCAACTGCCCACACTGCTCTCCATCGCTATAAATTCAACAACGAAGGGCCGGCACGTCTGTTGGTCGACCTGCAACGCGGTATGGTCGGAAGCAAAGATGCGCTGAAGACACATGTCTTAGAAGCCGAGCTTGAAATGCCGGACAACCAGACGATCACTGGACATAACCAAACTCGTGCTTGGGTGACACGCCATTATTTCTATGTAATCAAATTCGACCATCCTTATACGGTCAAGGAAGAACTCCCGGTGGAGAAAGGAGAAAAGGCGAAACGCCTGATACTAGAATTCGACACGAAACCAGGTGAAGCCGTACAGGTGAAAGTTGCCATGTCGAGCGTAAGTGTCGACGGAGCTCTCGCCTCCTTGCAAAAAGAAAATCCGGCATGGGATTTCGATGCTGTCCATCAGTCCACACGCGGCCAGTGGCAGGCACTCCTTTCCCGCGCACAAGTTACAGGTACGACGGATGAAAAGACAAGTTTCTACACCTCCATGTATCACTTGATGATGCAACCGAACAATATTGCTGACATTGACGGACGGTATCGCGGTATCGATGACAATATTCATACGTCTCCGACAGGCGAATACTATTCTACGTTCTCACTTTGGGATACCTATCGCGCCGCTCATCCGCTATACACGATTCTGAACCCGGACAAGGTAGACGCCATGATCCAGACAATGCTGGATCACCAGAAGATACAAGGTTTTCTCCCGATCTGGGCTTTGTGGGGAAAAGAGAACTTCTGCATGATCGGCAATCACGCCATTCCAGTGATCGTGGATGCTTATTTGAAAGGATTCAAGGGGTTCGATGTAGAAGAGGCTTACCAGGCAGTCAAAGCGAGCGCTACCGTCAGCCATTTTAACTCCGACTGGGAAACATTCGAGAAATACGGTTATTTCCCGTTCGACATCATCGACACCGAATCGGTTTCCAAAACCTTGGAATGTGCTTACGACGACTATTGTGTAGCCCAGATGGCAAAAGCGTTAGGCAAGACGGAAGATTACGAACGTTTCTCCAAACGTGCCGCCTTCTATAAGAACCTCTTCGATCCGGAACTCAAGCTAATGAGAGGAAAAGATTCCAAAGACAACTGGCGTACGCCGTTCAATTCCTTCCTGCTCTCACACGCCAGTTCTTCGGGCGGCGATTTCACGGAAGGCAATTCTTGGCAGTACACTTGGCATGTACAGCACGATGTACAAGGCCTGATCGACCTGATGGGTGGCAACGAGGCTTTCGTGACCAAACTCGACTCATTGTTCTTCCTCGAAAGCACGGCTGAAAACACCGGTTTCGTTTCCGACGTAACCGGCCTGATCGGACAATATGCACACGGCAACGAGCCCAGCCATCATGTAGCTTACCTTTACAGCTATGCCGGTCATCCGGAAAAGACGCAGCAGGTGATCCGCGAAGTCTTCGACCGTTTCTACCTGGCCAAACCGGACGGCCTGTGCGGTAACGACGACTGCGGCCAGATGTCCGCCTGGTATATCTTCTCGGCTATGGGCTTCTATCCGGTCAACCCGATCAGCGGGGAATATGTTTTAGGCGCTCCTCAGATAGAAAAGATTTCCCTATCTCTCCCCGAAGGCAAAACATTCACTGTCGAAGCCAAAGGTTTGTCCAAAACCAACAAATACGTCAAATCAGTAGAACTGAACGGAAAGCCGGTCACAGGTCTTACAATCAGCCACAAAGATGTCATGAATGGCGGGAACCTGGTGTTTACAATGACAGACCAACCAGGAAGATAATAAGATTCAGAACAGTGTGTCAAAATGTACTTGTCCCCGAACTTGACGCGGAAACAAGTACATTTTGACATACTGCCCTAAATTATGCCAATCAGCAAACCGAATTCAGTCTTGCATACTTTCTCTTATCTGGGGACAACGGTTGTCACCTCCTTGAAGGCATACCTTCGCCGCTCCCCATCGCGCAATTGGAGGATCAGATGGCCGGTCGGCTCGATGGCATGGATACGGGCTTCGAAAGAGCCGTTTTCATCAATATAGAAATAATAACCGTCACCATGATATAAGGCCGCCATATAGGCAGCTCGGATTTCTTCCTCCTTCTCCTGCAATAATAGGAAATAGTAGTTAAAGAAGATACGCAGGAAGCAGGCCAATACATCTTCCCGGTCATACGTCTTACCTGTAATCTGAGTCAGGGATATGGGATTGGGGGCATCACTACGGAATATTTCCTGGTTGATATTAAGCCCGATACCGACTACCGAACAATAGAGATGCTGCCCGGACAGATCATTCTCGATCAGCATTCCGCATATCTTACGATCTTTCCAGTAAATATCGTTCGGCCATTTTACCGTGACGGAATCCGTGTACTTCTCCAACGTTTCCTTCACACTCAGGGAAGCAATCTGGGAAATCAGGAATTGTCGGTTCGCAGGAAGGAAATCAGGATATAAAAGAATACTGAACATCAAATTTTTCCCAGCTTCCGACTCCCATGAGTTTCCGACCTGCCCCTTTCCGGCTGTTTGAAAATCGGCTATGACGAGGCTACCTTCCGGCAACCTGGCTTTTGCACTTTGTTCCCGCAGATAGTTATTGGTCGAATCTGTCTCGGCAAGCCGGATGATCTTCGGAGTTTCGTTTTTGTCATTCATTTTCGTAAGCTTCTCTTATTTTCTTCGGTAATTTGGCGATCACCTCGCGATAAGAATGATGGATCCAGTGCTTGATCTCGCTGTCCGGCATATCTCGGTCAAGGTAGATGGTGTTCCAGTATTTCTTGTTAAAATGCCAAGCACCTTCCACTGCCGTATATCGTTCGCGCAGATCCTCGACATAATCGGTGCTGCATTTCAGTGACACACACGGTTCCACGGCATCCAGAGGCAGGAGCAAAAACATCTTCCCCTCCACTTTGAACACCAGTGAAACATCATCGAAAGGGAAACACTCCGTCACATTCTTCAGCGACAGGCAATATTCCCTGGCTTCTTCTATATTCATACTGTTCTTTGTTTTATTTGCGGCAAGGAGCATAGAAAGCATCTTCTATATGATCTATTTCAGACTCCTCTCCTTTTTTGATTACGGTTATGATGTCAAAACGGACCGGTAGTTCAAGATTGAAAAAGCGGACATACGCATCGGCTGCCGCCACGATACGGCGGATTTTAGGAGCATCGACCGCATCTTCCGGCGCCAAAAGATAATCATCCGAACGCGTTTTCACCTCTACCACAACCAGCCAGGTATCTTTGACTGCTACGATGTCCAGCTCATAATGATGCCAGTGCCAGTTCGTATGGGTAATCTTGTAGCCCTTCTTTTCCAGAAAAGCACGTGCAACCGACTCACCGTCTTTTCCTGTTTCGTTCCGTTTAGCCATTCCATGTAATTTGCACAAATATACTGTTTTTCTTTTTTATTTGCGCTTTCCCCCTTACATTTGCAAACTATGACACTGAAACGTAAATATTCATCTCCACAGCCGAATCACCCACGCGTGCACAAGGTCACTTTCATGCTCAACGACGATGAGCAGAAGGCAGTGGAACGTTATCTTGCCAGGTATAAAATCATCAACAAATCCCGTTGGTACCGTGAGACAATCCTGTCCCACATACTTAAAACCCTGGAAGAGGACTATCCTACCCTCTTCAATGAAAACGAAATGAGAAGATGATGGATCCATTCAACGACGAATATTTCATGAAGCAGGCACTAGTAGAAGCCCGCTCAGCAGCCGAAGAGGGAGAAGTTCCTGTCGGTGCCGTTATCGTATGTAATAACCAGATCATAGCCCGCGCCCACAACCAGACGGAACGTCTGAACGACCCAACCGCCCATGCCGAGATGTTAGCGATAACGGCGGCAGTCGGCGTCTTAGGAGCCAAGTATCTGACCGGATGCAGCCTTTACGTGACGGTGGAACCTTGCGTGATGTGTGCCGGAGCAATCGGATGGTCGCAACTAAGCAAGATCGTCTACGGAGCGACAGACGAAAAAAGAGGCTTCCAGCAATACGCACCGAAAGCCTTACATCCAAAAGCGACAGTCAAAAAAGGGGTTCTTGAAAACGAATGCGCCGAAGAAATGCGCAAATTCTTTCAGCGCAAGCGCTGAACAACTTATTTCACTTCCTCATAATCCACATACTCCCCCTCATCTTTTGCAAAAATCTTTTTACGGGAGACCTGCGAAGCATATTCTTCTCGTGCAGAGCTGTTACTGCGCGCGTCGGAAGAGTAACCGCTTGTTTGACGGCGTTGTTCACCCTTCTTTCCACTACTTCCGCTTCCGAACAGGATATTTTTAAAGGTACGCAAGATAGAGAATCCCATTAGAAAAACTAACAGGATAAAGAAGAAGAACATAACAAACAAAAACTTAAACATATTCCGTCACTTAGTTGGTTTATTACACAAACACAAAGATACGAACTCTTGTTTACCTTCTTTTGTTAAAAAAAGACAAGGTTATATAGAGAATGACTGTTCCGGCAATGCCCAGAACACCAAAGAGAGTCACAAAGACCACCGCCCCGGCCACTAAAATATAGCGTAACTCATTGCCTTTCCATGCCAACGACTTTACTTTCAATGAGAACATCGGAACTTCAGATACCAGCAAAGACGAAAACAGGATCGCCGCAACTATCGTTCCGGCAATAAACCCGATGCTGTCCACTGGTACGGCAGAATGGAACGCATAGCCGATAGACGCCCAGAAAAGAGCATGGGCCGGGACAGGCATACCGATAAAAGAAGTCGTCTGCCTTTCATCGATATTGAACTTGGCGAGACGCAACCCGGAAAAGACCGGTATCACCAGAGCCATATACGGAACATAGCCTGCCGCCTCTCCCAAAACAGGAGCCGTCATACATGCCTGCTCCAACAACCAATAAACGATCATTCCAGGAGCGACACCGAAACTTACCATATCAGAAAGAGAATCCAATTCTTTCCCCATCGGAGAGTAGGCGTGCAGGGAACGGGCGGCAAAACCGTCACCAAAATCAAAAACAGCCGCAATGACAATCCACAAGGTCGCCATCGGCAAGTTTCCCCTTAACGCCATAATGCAAGCGATACAACCAGATATCAGGCTGCAGCAGGTAACAAAATTAGGTATACTATTCTTGATGCTCATTTATTTCTCTTATTTTCCCAAACGGGCTATCGGAGTCTGGTTACCGGTAACCTTCTGATCCATTTCGACCAGGACTTCCGTCCCGACAGGCAGGTAAACATCTACACGCGAACCAAACTTGATAAACCCCATCTGTTCGTCCACATGGCACTTATCACCGACTTTGGCATAGGTCACGATACGTCGTGCCAACGCACCTGCAATCTGGCGTGCCAATACATCCACCCCGTTACGGGTTGTAATGACAACAGCCGAACGCTCGTTCTCCGTGCTGCTCTTCGGCAAGTAGGCGGCACGGAAACGCCCGTTCTGATGTGATACATGCTTGACAGTCCCATTCACCGGGAACCAATTGGCATGTACATTGAAAACGGACATGAATATGGATATCTGCAAGCATTCCCTGTGCAGGATTTCATTCTCCATCACTTCCTCAATCGCCACAATCGTACCATCGGCAGGGGCGATCACCAATCCTTCCGAATCGAACGGGAAACGACGGAACGGGCTACGGAAGAAGTTAAGTACCAACAAGAACAGGACTGTGGTGACGAAAGTCGTGGTATAGAACACCCAACCTCTACCGACAGTATGATACAGCGCAACGTCCACGACAAAGAATATCGTGAAAAGCGTTAATAATAGACCTGTTCCTTCTTTATGTACTTTCATTCTTTAATCTAATCGAGTATTTATCGTAAGAATTTGCAAAAATATTCATTTTTACCGAATAACAAAAATATATCACCCTTTCACCGCTTCTATTTTGTTTAATTCAACATACCAAAGGAAACCTTCAACCTCGTCATACCCCATTTGCCGGATCAGTTTCAGGTAGTTCCTTACCTGACTATGATAGCGTTGGTCGGCATATTCCCCAAACTTATAGTCGACCACGACCACACGGTTTCCGGTAATCATCACACGGTCCGGACGCTTGGACAGCCCTTTTCCGAACAGGATGTCGACCTCGTTCAACACACGTGCCGTACCGTCATACCAGGAAGCGGCTTCCGGCAGGTTCAACAACTCTTCGAGGCGTGCGACAAGTGCTATCGCTTCCTCTTTGTCGATCACCCCTTCCTGATGGTATCGTTCGACCGACTGCGGAATATCCTTCCGGGTACGGATACAGCTCAACACCTCGTGCATCAAAGCCCCATGTTTCCGGCGGGCATTATCGAAGAAATAGCCTTTGCCATGCAGGCGCAACTGCAAACGGTCGTCCGGAGAGATGGAACTAAGGCGTGCCATCCCGATCTCCTGAATGTCCCCATTCTCCTCCTTTGCAACCGGATGCCACCAGTCGCCCAACTCGAAAACGCCCGTTTCGGTATCGAAAGCGGCAGGTAACGAGATCAGCTTCTCACCCTCCCGTGTATCAGGCATATCCGTGCGCAGACCAGCCCACAAGGCATCGGTCAAAGTCGAAATCTTTTCCACTTCACCAGTTGCATCCTTCATCTTTTTCGGGCGCGGAGAGAATACAATCAACTCATCTTTCGAACGAGTAAAAGCGACATATAAAGTATTCAGGTTATCAATAAAGGCATGCAAGCGTTCCTTAAAGTAATCGCCTGCAAAAATCGTCTTTCCCAACGACTGGCCGTAGCGCACGGGAACCAGATGCAGGCGATCAAACGGCTTCTCTTCCGGATGGCACCAGAGGATGACTGGTTTTGTCGGTTTATGGTCGATCTCCCAATCCCCGAAAGGGATGATTACGACTTTAAAGCCCAACCCCTTCGACTTATGAACCGTGAGGATACGGATCGCATTCTGTCCATCCGGTGTGGCAATTGTTTTCCGGCAGCCCGTTTCGTCCCACCATTTCAGGAAACGGTTCAGGTCTGCGCTCTCCTTCTGGGTATATTCGGACACCATATCCAAGAAAGCCTGGACAAAAACCTGCTCATTTTCGGGAAAGTCGTCGGCAAAAAGGCGGAACAGACCTTCCGTTATTTCATAGAGGGACTGGCGGGAAAGGATTTGCAGGACAGAGACGACTTCCGGTGGAAAAGCCGGAGTTTCGACACCAAATCTCCCTTTCAACACTTGATAGGAATATAAAGCGATCTGCTCGTTCGTCCGGTCTTCGGGGTTCTTCAGGTAACGCAACAAAGAAACCATGAAACGGACTGCCGTCGAACCACTGACAAACAGAGCCTCATCCGAAATAATATCGTAGTTGTAGCGGTTGGAAGGATGCTCTTCCTTATAAGCCAGTAAAGTATCTGCCACCTGTGCCCCTTCCTGATTGGTGCGAACAAGGATAGCAATGTCTTTTAGCGCATATCCGTTATCCTGCAATTTCTCCAACACGCCGGGCAAACGTCCGAGAGCTTCCTCTTTCCAATCTTTCTCATTATCTCCGGAGAGAAATTCAATCCGTACATGCCCGTCTTTCTGCATGAAAGGGGGAGGAACCTGTTGGAAACTTTTATCATAGGCGGACATGATCTTAGTGAAAAAAGCCGCTCGTTGTTCCTCGCTCAGGGAAGAGACGGACAGCGCTTCATTATAGACAGCCTGCAGGACACCCGGAAGTGTCGTAAAAAGGGCATTGTTAAACTCCACGATATTCCGGCAACTACGCCAGTTATCCTTCAGCGTCTCTTCATGGATTTCTTCGGGGGAAAAGTCGGCTTGTACCTGTTCGTCCAGCAACTTCCAGTCCGAGTTACGGAAACGGTAGATACTTTGTTTCACATCTCCTACGATCAAATTGTCCCGGCTATGCGCAAGGCTCTCTTCGATCAACGGACGGAAATTGTTCCACTGCATTCCGCTGGTGTCCTGAAACTCATCTATCATATAATGGTCGACATGTGTACCGGTTTTTTCATAGATGAAAGGAGCATCGCTGCCTTCGATCACCTTACTGAGCAATTCGGTCGTGTCGGCAATCAACATCACATTTTTTTCTTCCCGATAAGCGGCTATCTGGCGGGACACATCGGTCAGGATCCCCAACGTATAATAATAACGGACAATTTCACGGGCGGTATTATAGGCAGTCAGATTACCGAACAGGGAAATAATTCCTTTGATGCAATCGTTCAAACCATCCTCAAAGGCACATCCGATGATCTGCCGGGTACCGAGCGAAACCGTTTTCGTGAAACAGCCGTCCAGATTATCCGCCAAACCGATAAAAGTAGCGGACGGCTCTTTCATCTCTCCCTGCACCAGACGGTCGAGAAGCGTCAGAGGCGAACGGCTGCCCCCTTTAAAATCGGTAACTTTAAGCCCATATTTATTCAGGATCGCCAGGCCGCGTTCTCCCAATTCTTTAGCGGTCGCTTCTACCGAACGGATGATGCCGTACAGCTCGTTCTTGTAATCTTCCAGCGCTTTCTTGTCCTCTATATCCCGGCCGACCGCTTCACTGAAAGCCTTATAGCTCTCCTTGAAGACCTCACGGCTCAGGGCCATAATATCTTTACGCAAGTTCCACTCCCCTCCGCTCTCTATCTTATCCTCCGCAAACCGGAGCAGCCAGCCTAACAAGTCCTTGCTTTCAGGCTTTTCGAGGTCGGACAGCAGGTTGTCGATAGCCGTCGTGAGCACCAGTTCCTGATCCATTTCGATCCCATAACCACCTTGTAAACCAATCTCGCGTGTAAAGGCACGCATAGTTTGCTGGAAAAAGCGGTCGATCGTACTGATGTTGAACGCCGAATAATCGTGCAGGATATCGATCAGTATTTGGGCCGCCTGTTTGCGAACCTGGATTTCCGTCAATGAATAGGCCGACTTCAGCAATTCCACATAATCCGATTTCCTTCCGGAAGCCAAGTTGTACAGTTCGTCGACAATACGTGTCTTCATCTCGTCTGTCGCCTTGTTCGTAAAGGTCACAGCAAGGATACGGCGAAAAGCGCCCGGTCCCGTAAACAGTAAAGTCAGATATTCACCGGTCAGCTTGTGCGTTTTCCCGGCTCCGGCGGAAGCTCTGTAGACTGTCAGCATACGATCAGATTATACGACTTTTGACATAGCCTTCTTTTTGCAATATTTCCAGCACTTTAGGACGCAGGTCACCCTGTACGATGATTTCCCCGTCTTTGGCCGAGCCACCGACACCGCATTTCACTTTCAAAAATTTTCCAAGTGCTTCCAAATCGCCGGTCGTTCCCCGGAAACCGGTTACCAATGTCACGGCCTTGCCGCCCCGGTTCCGCTTATCCAAAGCAATGCGCAGCAGCTGCTTCTCTTTCGGAAGCGTTTCTTCTTCCTCTTCGTCTCCTGTATTATATTGAAAATCCGGGTTCGTAGAATACATGATCCCCAGACGGTCCTTCCAATCGTTACTCTTCATATTTCATCTTTTCTTTATGGGGTCAAATCTACAAATTAACGGCGGGATAAACAAGATACAACATTAGTTTCACTTTGTTACCCGTAAGTGAAACCCTTGTTTCATGTAAGAGAAAATAAATTATCCCTTACATGAAAATAAATTTTCACCCAAGGGGAACTTCTAAAACTATTATAGATAAAGACCTGGAAGCGGTAGACTATTTCTGTATCAGCACCGTTGCATATGCAGCTATTCCCTCCTGTCGTCCGGTAAAGCCTAACTTCTCGGTTGTCGTCGCCTTGATGGAGATATCTTCTACATCTACTTGGAGGACGTCAGCCATCACCCGTTTCATTTCGGGAATATGTGGATTCAGTTTCGGACGTTCGGCGGCGACAGTCGCATCTATATTACCCAATGTATATCCGGCATCACGAAGCAATTCCATTGTATCGAACAACAGGATCTTGCTGTCGATGTCCTTATATTCACCTGCCGTATCGGGGAAATGATAACCGATATCACGCATATTAGCTGCGCCCAACAGGGCATCACAAATAGCATGAATCAAGACATCCGCATCACTATGCCCTTGCAGGCCCATCGTATGCTCTATTTTCACTCCGCCCAGCCACAAATCACGCTCCGGAACCAATGCATGCACATCATATCCAAACCCAACCCGCACTTTCATCACTTTCAACTTTTAACTTTCATCTGAACAAGTTCTTGATCCCGTCCATATCAAAAGACAGGGAGAAACGAAGTGTCTGGTCCAACGGGTTCTGCGGAACCGTACTAATCAGATAAGCAGCATCCAACTGGAACACGCTCATACGGAAACCGGCACCTACAGAAAAGTATTTACGGTTACCGACATTCGCATTCTCGTAAAAGTAACCACCACGGACGAAGAACTGCTGGTTATAACTATACTCGGCTCCGACCGAAACCATGATCTCCTTCAGCAGGCCGTTAGGTGAATCGGTAAAAGACTTCAACATACCGGAAAGGCTCGACCATGATTTATAGTCGTCCACACGCGTCTGGTAATCGGCATCAGTCTCTCCTTCTTCCTTTTGCGGAGCATACGGGACCATGTATTTGTTCAGGTCCAGATAAACGCCGATCTGGTTGTAATCGTCAATCGGATAAAGCAAACCGGTCCCCAACGTCAGCTTTGCCGGAAGGTACTGGTTCGTATTACCCCCGTCATACGAGATCTTACTCCCTATATTCGACAGGTTGAAACCAAAGCTCCACAATGCCTCGGCATTACCCATCAGCACATATTTTTCCAGATAACCGGAAATATCGGCAGAAAAAGCATTGCCCGCATTGCTTTCGTCATTCTGGTCCGTCCCCATATCCGAACGGATGTAACGCAAGGTTACCGCCATTGAATAAGACTCGGACAGCTTGCGACTATAAGCCACGTCGAACGCCATCTCATACGGGTTCAAACCATAAGGGACCTCCCCGATGTTCTCCCATATATTCACTTCACCTAACGAGAAATAACGCAAAGATGCACTGATAGCCTGTAAATCGCTATTTCCTAATTTGTAGTAACCGGTCATATTCACCAAGGCCACATCATTGACCAATTTACGCAACCACGGCGTATATGACAAACTGACTCCCGCCTTACTTCCCATAAAAGCATATTTGGCAGCATTCCAATACTGCGAGTTGATGTCCGGCAAAGTCGCCGCGCCCATGTCTCCCATACCGCCGCCTCGTGCATCCGGAGCGATGTTCAACGAAGGAACCGCCATTTGGAGCAAAGAAGGATTATCCTGTCCCCAAATCATCGCAACCGAAGCGAAGAAGTTAAGTATTATAACGAGTACACCGATTCTGAATTTACTTATCATATGTCTATCCTTAAATTTATTTTCCGATTCAGTAGGGACGATTCACGAACCGCTCCTACTGCATTATAAACTGAATAATCCGAACTTTATTGTATGCTCAAATAAAATTCCTACTTTTGTCTTTTGAGTATGAAAGATATACAATCGACAGGCAAAGTTAAAGCATTATTTCTTCTGATGCGCCCTTTCCAGTGGGTAAAAAACATCATCTTGTTCCTTCCCATGTTTTTTGCACAGGAGATAGGAGATACGGACAGGCTGTGGAATGTTGCAATCCTGTTTGCAGGTTTCTGCTTGCTCACCAGTGGCGTATATATTTTCAACGACTTGATGGATGCGGGTGAAGACCGCTTGCATCCGGTCAAACGATTCCGTCCGATCGCCTCCCGGAAAGTTTCTCCGATGGCCGCCCTTGTCTTCATGTTCCTGCTATATGCGACGAGTGCATTATGTTTCAGCTTCATGTATACAAGCAACAACCAGATCTGGTTGTTGTCAGGAGGATATATCCTCCTGAACTTAGCCTATACGCTTTACCTCAAACAGGTACAGATCATAGATGCCATGATTGTCGCCTGCGGTTTCATCATCCGGCTTGAAGCGGGAGCTGCCGCCGGGGAGATAGAACTTTCGCACTGGCTGATTATCATGACATTCATCCTCTCCCTGTTCCTCGCTTTTGCCAAGCGCCGGGACGATTTGCTCAATTTCATGGAGACCGGACAGATTTCACGTAAGAATATTACCGGATATACGATCGACTACCTGAACGTGATCCTGTCGTTTCTCTCTTCCATCATAGCCGTGACTTACATATTATATACGCTTTCGCCCGAAGTGACGTCGAGGAGCAGCGAATACCTGTATGCCACAGTTCCTTTCGTACTGGCAGGCATCATGCGCTATCTGCAAATCATCCTGGTGGAGAAGAGCAATTGCAACCCGACCGACATCCTCTTACAGGACCGTACTTTGCAGTTGACCGTGGCCGGCTGGTTTATCGTATTCGCTTTACTTATTTATTGATATGGCAATCGCAATATTCGACTTCGACGGAACCATCATTTCCCGCGACTCTTTGCCGGATTTTCTAATTCAGGCTTGTGGACGGAAGGCTTTCCTCCTGCGGCTCCCCTGGATTATCCTGCTGAAAGGAGCAGCCTTAACGGGCATTCTCTCCACGCACCGGGCCAAAGAGCTTGTGATCACCTCTTTCCTGCGAGGAATGAAGACGGAGGATTTCCAACAGGCTTGTCTCGAATATGCCTCCCGTATACCGGCTTTCGTCTATCCTGCGGCCTTGGAAGAAATACGCAGGCATCAGGAAGAAGGAAACAAGATCGCCATTATCAGCGCGTCCGTGCCCGACTGGATACGTCCCTGGGCACAAACTGTCGGAATCCGGCTCGTGGAAGGAACAGGGCTGGAAGTTAGGGAGCAGACTTTGACCGGGCGGTTTTCCACGCCCAACTGTAAAGGAGGTGAGAAGGTACGCAGGCTCCGCCGGCTATATCCGGATTTCGCCTCCGAGACGCTGCATGTATATGGCGACAGTTCCGGCGACAAAGAACTGCTCGCCCTTGCAGATGTCCCCCATTATAAACCATTCAACAATAAATAAACATATAGTATGATGCCATCCTGCCTGTCTATCCTGTTTCGCGCTCTCCGGATCGAGTGGAGAGAGACTAAGCACACGTTATTTCCGACGACCCCGATAGAAACCGGGCTTTTCCTTTTCTTCTTCCTTCTTTACGGGTGTATCGGTTACCGGATGCTCTTTCATACGGAACTGATCGATGTACCCAACGGGGGAGCGGGAAGTTACTTGGGCTATGACAACCTATTCCATCTCCACACGCGCGGAGGAGCATTCGACATCAGCCATCCCTTTTTCGGCATCTTCCATTTGTTGAAAACACTGTTGACAATCCTGTTGACAACCCTGTTCAAAGAGAAAACTTCCGGTATTATTTGCCTGACGCTGATGAACCTGTTGATAACCGGCGGACTGGTCATGATCTATCGTTACCTGAAGCAGATCGTCCGGATTTCTTCTCGGCGGGCACTGTTACTGACAGGGTTCACGGGATGCTTTTTCACGACCGTTGTCTTATCATTCACCACAGAATCTTATCCGTTCTCCTTTTTCCTGCTCGTCTTCTCACTACTAATGCTTTCCAGGGAATACATGCTGACCGGATATATAAAAGGCCGGACGATCCTCTTTCTCTCTTTCCTTTGTGGAGGAATAACAATCACCAACGCAGCCAAACCGACAATGGCCCTGTTCCTGAATAAAGCACCGTTCTGGCGTAAAATACGGACAGGATTCAAAGTCATGCTGCCATTTGTCATTTGCGTAGCTGCCGTCATGGGCTTTTACACCCTCAAAGCGAAACTGTTCAACCCGGAAGGCCCGTCTCCTATCGAAACGACCGGGCAACTCGGACAGTATTTTATCCACGACGAGACATTCGGCAAACAAGCACTGGTCGATTTCTGGGGCAATACGATTATAAGCACGCCTCTCACACAACAGCTAGTCGGGAAAGAGGTCGTATTGCGTCCCAGCGAATACCTGCACAGTTGGAACAATGCCGTAATCATGTTTCTGTTGTTTTTAGTCGCGGCCTCGGCTTTGCTCAATCTGAAAAACAAATATGTACAACTGCTACTTATGTACCTGAGTATCGATTTCGTGATCCACTTTATCATCCGCTACGGGATGAACGAGGCGATCCTGTTCGGTGGGCATTGGATGTTTGCAGTCCCGATCCTGCTGGGCTGGCTATACACACGATTGCCGGTCCGCATGTACCGGATACTGGACTGGGTTATTATCGGATTCTTTGTCCTGACTGCAACGATAAACACGATGGAGTTTATGCGTTCCTTCTTATTCGCCTAAAATGATGAATTTCCTTGCTTTTGTCGCGTCTTTGGAATTATCGGTACTGATAGCTGCCCGGTAGATATAAACACCGGGACGCATACGGGCACCACCGGATGTCAGATCCCAGGAAACCGTATAGTTTTCGAACAGACCGGACGTTCCGCTTTCTTCATGTTTCCAAAGTTGTCGGCCTGCCAGATCGTAGACCATAATGCCCACTCGCATCCGACTTTCGGGACGGTTGTGCATAAGATGGAAAGTCACTTGCTCACGGGCGATACCCGGTGTTGCGATCACATCGAACAGGAAGGGTTTCAGTCCTTCGACCACTTCAAAAGTAAATGTCCGCACGGTCGAGTTATTCAAGATATCCCACACCCAGAACTCCGCCGTATGTTTACCCGGCTCAAGCGCCGGGATCGGGAACTTCACGATACCGGTCCCATCTTCGCCAGGTAACAGTTCGTAATAACTGTTCAGGTTATAGCTCAGGACGGTCGATTCGTCTATTACCAGCATCATATCATGCCCGACACTGCTTCCCGTGATATTCACTCCGCTCTTATCCCATAACTCAGCGACAAAATAGGGAGTCGTGTTCACCTGGCCGCCATCTACAAATGTCGTATCATTCAGGTAAAGGGCACGGATTTCCGGACCGATCGTATCGGTTTCCGCCGTGTCGGAAGTTCCTCCGACAATGAAATTGTCGAAATTACCCTGTGCCTCATTGCCACTTTCCGTATCGACGGCATAGAGATTCATTTTCCCCTGTAAATTAGAATAGGAAATATCCTTCGGAACCGTAAAAGTAAAGCTGAACTTTCCGTTGCGCACGGAGTCATTCCCTATAAAAATCGTATTCGGATAGTCGGTGAAGGTGAAAGCCGGACTGTCATCTTTATTGCTGTTCTTCAAGCAGGTGACAGTCACCTTGCTGTCTTTTACCGTCGGGTTGACTATACCAGTAAAATCAGTTACCAACTGCCCGGAAGCATCCAACACCTCTCCTTCGACAGTGATCTTTTCCAAAGCTTTAAAAGATATTGAATTTCCGTCTACCGATTGCCCGTTTACAGTCGTCACTTTCATTCCAAATTCTGGATAAGCTATTTTTACAGCTGGGTCTCCGATCAAGCAGAAACCAAGTTTGTAAACGGACGACAAGGTGTTTTTCGTTGCTTGCATCACTTCTCCCAGCGTACGACGACGCCCATTATTTCTTTCAAACAAATTACGGATAACATTGTCGTTGATCGGGAAATTAGGTCTGGAATAAGCGACACGAACAGTCGTAAACAGCGCAATGCCCCCACTGCTTTTATTCAGAAAGACATCTTCTCCGGCAGACGTATTCAAGTCATCGAATCGCGTAAAATCGCAGGTAGCCGTCACCCATACCGGCAGATGAGTATAAGTAAACTGGTTGATATCTGTTTGTGTTAACACTTTCTCATCGCTTAAAGCCGTTGTCCCTCCATGTCCGGTATAATTAAACAATAGAAGTCCGTCTTTTAGAAGTTTTTGCAAGCCACTCCTTACATCCGGATAAGTTCCTGCCGTCATGTCTTTTTTATAGGCATCATAATACAGTTTATTCACCAAAAACTCAGGATGTTCACTTTCGACATAACCTGCCAACTGATCAGCAAACTCCATATGCTCAGTCATAAATCCATCCGTATTGCTACCATCATCAGCCATAAAACACAGATTGTTTTTCCACGAACCTGTATTTTTATTTTCCATATAAGAGATTACCTTATCCACCATCTGAGTCGCCTGCTCCACAGTCCTGATAGGAAAGCGTCCGATCCCCAGACATAGTTTTTTATTTTGAAGGGATTTCTTATTATCCGCATCATCCAGAAATCCGAAATAGTCATCAATCACATACGATTGACTACTTAATGAGTTTTCCGTCTGATACGTCAGCAGCATATTGCTCATATCCACCGATTTCCAGGCGGAAGTCAATTTACGGTTGTCGAACGAGCCATCGCCGAACAGCAGTAAATATTTAGGAGCATCAGCTTCCGAAGTCTTCCGGTCGTAGAACATCTTCATAAAACGGCGATAAGCAGTTGCATCCGGTGTACCGCTGGAAAACTCGTTATAAATTGATTCTGGCGTCACCACCCGGACCGTCAGGTTATCCTTTGTCCGATGCGCTTCTGCCAAACGTTCTGCCTGCGTAGTAAAATTAGGCTGGGCAATAATGATCATATCTTGCTGTGGCAAAGCATGCAGATTTTGATTCGCCACCTCGCCGACCGTCACGGGAGCTTTTATCTGTGAAGGTTTTACTACGACAAACTCCCTCAAGGAAGCGGAAGCAGGAATCGAAAAAGACAACTCTGTCCCGTTCAGAGACGTTTCCATCTGTTGCGGATTTACACCGTCGGTCACATCAAAAACCAGCGTACTGGCATCGGCTCCCTGAATCACAAAGCGGGAAGCATTGCCTCTTGCCGAGAGGCTGCGGAAGAATGTATAATTGTCATATACTTTCAATTGCCTCTTCATCTGAAGGCGGAAATAGTTCAAGTGCACATTCTTATGTCCGGTCGTACTGTATCCGATGTTGACCTTTACAGTCTCACCTTTATCAGCCGTCCAAGCTCTTTCGCGATACAGTTCCCGTGCCACTTCGTATTCGTCCGACGGGACAGACACGGAACCGGATATTAAAGCGTTTCCATCGACATTCATAGTAATCGTTCCGTTACCACGGGAGATAAAAGACAAAGTGGCTTTTCCCTCGTCGTTCGTAATACCCGGAACCGATATCGTGAAATCACGGGATAAAGTAGAAGTAAACGATTCCCCATACAGTTCACGCCCGGAACTGTTCACCGATACCAACTCTTCTTCGTGCAAAACATAGTCATCGAAAGTTGTCACTTGCAAAGTGGCTCCAGCAGCAGATGCAGCCTTCTCCATCGTACGCCCGGCTGTTTCTTTCTCGGTCACGAAATAATATCCGTAATTGGAATAGGGGTTGTTGGTGTGGATAAAGGACTTATCAGAAGAAGAATATTCCCATTTGCGCGGCCCTTTCCCATAAAACAACAGATAATCCGCACTCCTCCATACGGCTACCTCAGGGACATCATCAATATAGGTAGTAGAGAAATCTTCATCCAAAGGCCATCCTCCGTAGCCATAGACAGCTACTTTATCCAAATTGGAAAAGCCCATCTTTTTCAGATCGGCAGCCGTCAGTTTGTAAATACCATCTTCCGCCACCTGTATCTTCACCCATTTCCCGGAGTTCAATACCGACTCGGAGGCATATCGGCTACTATCCGCCCAAGCAGAAGTGAGCAGACCGAATACAAACAGCAAGGCACATAAGATTCTCTTCATACGTTTTTTCCGTGTTATCTCACAAAGAAATCCAGCAGCTTCTGCTCGCCGATATATCCCTGCAAGTGGTCGTCTATCTTGACCGGCCCCACGCCTACCGGGGTTCCGGTGTAGATCAGATCACCTATCTTCAACGTAAAGAAACGGCTCACATAGGCAATGATCTTGTCGACCGGGAAAAGCATATCCTGTGTATTTCCCTCCTGGACGGTCTTCCCGTTAATATCCAGATGGAAAGGAATGCGGTTCACATCTCCCACACGCTCCAGTGGGACGAATGTCCCAAGAACAGCCGAATTATCGAACGCCTTGCTGATTTCCCAAGGCAGACCTTGCGCACGCAGCTTGTTTTGCAAATCGCGGGCTGTAAAGTCAATCCCTACCGTCACCTCGTTATAGTAACGATGGGCGAAACGTTCGGCAATGTTTTTTCCCAGCCGGTCTATCTTCACGACGATCTCCGTTTCGTAATGAATCTCCGAAGAGAAATCAGGAATGAAGAACGGTTTGCCGTCTTTCAGTAACGAAGAGTCGGACTTCATAAAGATAGTAGGCTCCGATAATTTTAACGAATGATGCAGCTCTTTATTGTGAGCAGCATAATTCATTCCTACGGCTATTATTTTCATATATCAGTGATTGATTGAATTCAAGCGGTTGAACATCACAGCAAGATGGGCATACATAGAGGTATTTTGCACCACGATATCTTCCGGCACACGGATACGGAACGGGGTAAAGTTCCACAAAGCCTTGATTCCTCCGGCGATAATCAATTCGGTCACTTCCTGCGCCTTGTCGACAGGGACGGTAATCACTCCGATCGTCGCTCCGTATTCCTTCTGCTTAGCAGGAAAATCATCCATGTGGTAGACCGGTATCCCGTTAATCTCGGTTCCGGCCAATTCCCGGCGGACATCGAAACCTCCAACAATCTCCAATCCGTATTGTTTCAGACCGGAATCCTGCAACAAGGCGGCTCCCAAGCTACCGACACCGAACAGGAATGCTTTATGCTGCGCCGTAAAACCTAAGAAATCCTCCAACACATCCACCAGCGTACTGATTTCATAGCCGACACGTGTCTTCCCTGAAATATTCACAAAAGAGAGGTCTTTCGCCACCTGACTGGGGTCCACATTAATTTCTTTGGCAATCTGAGTAGATGATACGAAAGCTTCCCCTCTTCCTTTCATCAGTTTCAAAAAGGCAAGATACCACGGCAACCTCCTAAGGGTCGGCTCCGGCACTTTCCAGATTTGTTTCATTTCATCGTTAGCCATTGTTCAATCTTTATTAATGTAGCTCACAAAAGTACAATTTTTTTCTTTGGGAATAGAAAAATAGAACACGCTCTTTTCATAAAGCGTCCATCTGTTTTCGCCACCGATACGGACGATGACTATATAAATGTTCTTGCAAAACCAACCATCATACTATCATAATCGCCCGTATATTGCTTTAAAACAACTCGTTACAGCATGATAGTTACCATTTTGAACTATTATTCATCTATCATAACCATCATAGTGAAAAACGATAACATACTGTGTGTCAATTATACAATAAAAACAGAGACCGTCCGGGAATAGATGCAGAACAGGTTAAAATAGCTTCATTTTTCATCAAGACAAGCTTTTCTTTTGCCAAAAACAGCTTGAATAGCTGCTTGAGACCCAGGTGTAAGAGCCACGGACATCCGGGTGTGGAAGAGGTGCAGATCCGGGTCTGTGCGAAGCTCTTCCGGGGATGTGGGGATGTTTATCTGCCATGTTGAGGACACTTTTATGCCTTGTTTTTGCATCTTATCCGGCGAAAAGAGCGTTTTTTGTGTTAAATAATCTCGTTTCTGTCGATAGTCATTTTGGCCTATATAAATATAAACAGCTCATTATCGGTTATATAAATAAACTATTAAATAAAAAGCATGATAGATGCATGATGGTAGAATGATAGTAGAAAACAACTACTATCATGCTTTAACATATTGTGAAACAACAGCTAACAACCAGCCATGATAGTATGATGGTTGGTTTGCAAATTTTTATAGAAAAAGAAGAGATGGTCTTGGATAGCAATTTTTGGTGCGGTTGCCCTGAAAACATACAGAATCAATGCTCTTTTTAACAAAAGCCTCCCCGATATTGCTACCGGAGAGGCTTCATTTTGTGTCTGCCTTTTCTCTTCACAGGGATAATGGCAGATGAACTTTTTTTAATTATTTACTTTAGTATTAATATTACCGCCTGTTCACCCATCACGGGATAATTAGCTTGAAAGCTGCACGGTAAAATTTAGAATTATTTGATTTATAAAATCTTATTCTTTTTCAGAGCAGAGATACGATTGCTCGTATCCCTACCTGATGATGAATTTTCTATTATTACTTAACGATAGCCTTAACAGCTTCTTCGCCTTCAACAGCTACTACAACTACACCCTGAGGAGCAGCAATTACAGCATTGTCAGAAGTGATAACTGTGTTAGCTACTGTCTGGCCAAGGATGTTAGAAACAACAACCTTCTTACCGGCAGCATTAGCGATTGTTACCTGACCTGCACCAGCGATAACTGTTACTTCAGAAGTTGCGATTTCTTCGTTGTCTGTTGCCAGATCATTTTCTGAACCTACTTCGATATTGAAGATAAGAGCGTTGTCACCACCTGTCTTAGCATTTTCGAATGTTGAAGTAGCAGCATCAGACAATACTAAGCAACCATTCTGGCTCTTCAACCATGCAGCCTTAGACGGAGCAATATCATTATCTGCATCTTTCTTATCAGATTCGATCAAGAAACGACGAGCATCTTCATCAACTGCAGCTGCAGCTTCCGGATTTGTGTAACGGAATGACCAAGTATAGTTATGATGAGCGTCTGTATGTTCTGCTTTCAAATCGATAATATTGAACTCATTGCTTGTAGCCTTGTAGTTAGCACGAATAGCAGCAGTATCCAACTTGCTTGCTTCCATATTTTCGAAGCCATTTGTCAAGATATACAGGCTGTCGCCGATATGCAAACCTTTCACGAAACCTACGCGAGTGTATTCACCAAACTTATACAGTTTGTCAGCATCTTTTGCGCTTAATGAGTCTGCGAAGCTAACCATGTATTTAGCAACAGTGAAACCTGCTTTAGAAGGAGTTGCATGAACGCAATGTGCAGCATCTGTCGGATCACCGTTGGCATCAACATGATTATCACCTTCCTGACATTCCTTACCCGGAACCGGATCAACAACTACTCTGTCAACATATACGAAATACTGCGGTTTCTGTTCGTGACCTGCTGTACCTTTCACTACAACTGTATCCACATAGAATGATAAACCTGTAGCTTTATCTGCACGTTCAATACCTACATAGTTAACAACTTCATCCTGGAATTTTTTATTATTTTCATCCATCAAGTATTCACCACGATAGAATTCTTTGAACTTCAAGATCTTCGTCGCATCTTCCTGTCCTTCAACAGCACCTTCCAGTTCTGTATTGAAACGGCGATACAGAGGAGCATCGTTCGGAACTACTGCAAATGCAGAAGTACGAGTTTCATTCAATACCTGATCTCTCAAGATTACGTTCAGATCCTGATCTGCAGAACCCATCTTTGTAGAATCAGCTGTTTCTGTTACATTAATAAATGCGTAGTACGGCTGTGCAGCTTCCTTAGATGCCGGTTTGTAGAAGTTGTTTTCTTTCAGATAGAACTTCTGTGCTTCCGCTTCATCATAAGTCATTCTGTAGCGTTTTTCAGCATCAATTGTAATATAACGATCACCGTTAGCAGTCTTTACATACGGAGTGTAAATAACACGGGTTAATTGTTTTAAACCGGCAACATACGGAGAAGTGAAACCATAGTTTGCTTCTTTTGATTCTTTCATAAAGAATGCATACTTGCCATCTTTCACATTCAAAACTGAATCTTCCATCATACCGATGAACTTATCATCTGCATAAGAATGCAAATAATTGAAGTTATAAGTCATAACAGCCAATTCAGCATCTTCCAAGTTCAAGTAACCTAATTCTTTGTTGGCAATAACAGAAGCAGGTACAGCTTCAACAATCAAAGAGTCACCCGGAACAATAATTTCTTGTGTAAACAAGTATTCAGCACCCGGATTCTGACGCAACTGGATAGATTGAGCAGTACCAGCAAACTCACGGTTTGTAATTGTCATAGAAGAAATCTTCTTCGTGTCAACTGTCATGGAATCATTCTTAACAGCAACCCACTGGTAAGCCGGCATACGCATTACATCTTGTGCGTCTGCATCAACAGTCACCCATTCAGCAGCACTCCAACCTGATAACTTCGTGTTGTAAATAGGAACTGCCAAATATTGACCTTTCTTGTTTTTAATTACATAAACACCATTGTCTTTAGATGTACGGTTAGTTGTACCTTCGCCCAAAGTGAACTTGATGTTACGAGAAACACCTGTTGGAACAGCCGCAAGAGTCAATTCATTCGCAGTGGTCAATTGATTTAAAATAACGCTATTTTCTAATGTTTTAACATCTGTCCAAACCGTTGTTTTACCTAAATAAGAAGTAGCAGTTGCCGCTTTCTTATTATATTCTAATACATCGATAGCTAAACTATCTTCCGTAGGATAGTAAGTAAACTTGAACAAAGATGAATTTCCGTTACGACCAGGCTGGAAGCTTTTAAGATAATCTTCTCCATTAGCAATATCTTTTATTGCACGAGTAGTATCTGTAAATTGCACAAAATCCTGATTATTAACATGAAGACCATCGATATAAGCAGTATCAGCCATTATATAGGTATCCTCACAAGGTTTATCATCTCCCTTTCCATCAATAACCTGCAACCGAACATAGCCTGAAGTTGAATTCCAGTTTGAAAAACCACTATACAAGTCAAAATTCGTTTCGTTTGTTACAGCAGCTTGATTCCAAGCACGCAATGTATTTTTAGTAAAAATATTACCTAAAGAACTGTTTGTTCCAATCTTTAATTCCGGAGTTGCAGACAGCTTGAAAGATTGACCTTCAGGATCTGTTCCTATCTTAGTATTCAATTCTTTAGCAGAAAGAACGTAAGCTGCAGCACTATACGGCGCAAGTGTCAATTGACCACCTATTGAAGCCAAATCATTTGCATGTGCTTTAGCAGCTTTTACCGTATTTCCAGAATAAGTCAGATAAGCAACTGAGTCAGTAGTGAAATATGACTTCAATGCCATATTATCATTATAGGTAAAACCAGTACTTTTTGTTACTGCCGGATACCATTTCCAAGAACTGATATTACCACCTACTTTAATATCATCAGGAGTAACCGTCAAATCTTTCAGATTAACAGACAAGGGACAACCAGTAGCCTTGTTAACCAAAGTAAAATCTGGACCTCCTACAGGATTAGTCACATAGCTAATCGTCCATAAAGAAGAAGCCAAATCATTAACTTGATTAGCAGGAAGAAACTCTACATTGTACTGTCCATTAGCATTCTTGGTCATAACCAATAATTGGTCAAGCCCTCCATACAATTGATAAGCTTTTGTTGTCTCAATCTTCGTAATCGGAGTACTCGTTGAAGGCGAAGTTACAGCCGCTGAAGCAGAAGACATTCCACCGGCTACAAGGAGTGTAGCCAAAAGAGTAGAAAACTTTTTGTTCATAATCTAATAATTTAATTAATAATACTATATATAATGAAATTCAGTTCTATAAGTCCCTTCTTGGGATCATCCTATAAAATGACTAATGAAAACGTACGTTTTTTTAGTCATTTTTGGAGGAGGTTTTCAACGGTTCGTGATAAAAAAGTGGTTTTTCGTACTTGCTAAGCTATCTGATTGATAAGAAAGAATATAGAAAAAGAAAAATCTTTGAAGAAAGAATTGCAGGTTCAAAAAGTATATGTATTTTTGTAGCTGAAAAAATGGCGAAAAAAAACGTACGTTTTCATTAGTCATTTCTCATGCGCTTAATATCTTCCTAAAAATCAGTATTTTATATCCGTATCTATACCTAGATTACCCCCTAAAAAAACCCTTTTACGTGTACATTATATAAATTAGCACATTGCTATCAATCAATCTATTACGAAAATCGCCAAAGTGCCCAAATATACCTTTTTACAGAAAACCGCTCAAAACAGCCCTCTTTTCCTTATTTTTCGAAACGAATATTTGCCCTAAAAACAGGCTCCATTGTCCATATTTGAGGACTCTTTTATTACACCCGTAACAGTTACAGCGGTTACAAAGACAAACAAAGCAATCAGGATATACAGATACGTCTTACAAAAACATAAAGGAGCCATGTCAAAAAGGGCTGTAAGCCCGATAGCTTACAACCCTTTTTGACAATTCCTCACTATATATACGAATCAGATTCTCGCAAGCGTCGTAACAATAAAGTCCCACGTACGGGCAACAGACGGAATGCTTACACGCTCGTCAGGAGAATGCGGATGCTGCAAGTCCGGACCAATAGAGATCATGTCCATATCGGGGTAGGATTCCTGGATGATACCGCATTCCAGACCGGCATGCATAACCTTTGCCTCCGGCTTCTTTCCGTACAAATCCAAATAAGCTTGCTGCATGATTTTCAGGATCGGCGAATCGATATTCGGCTGCCATCCGCCGTAACCATCCGAATATTCCACCTTCGCCCCGGCTAGAGAGAAAATACTTTCCAAACTCGAACAAACAGCTTCCTTGCGGCTCTCGGACGAACTGCGAACCAAAATCTGAATCTCGATCATTTCGTTCGAGGACTTGACGATTGCCAAGTTTGTAGACGATTCGACCGTGCCCGGAAAATCGACCAGCATACTGATCACACCGTTCTGGCAACCTTCTATCGCATTGATCAGATCATCCTGAATCTCTTCCGGAATCAGAGTTGCCGGCATATCGGTCATTTCGGCCGTAAAATTAATATTGTGTTCAATGCCCTTATATTCATAGCGGTACATTTCCTGATAATCGGACACAAGCTCCCAAAGAGCTTCCACATTATCTCCAGGAATTGTTATTACGGCAAAAGCTTCACGCGGGATAGCGTTGCGCAACGAACCGCCGTCGACAGATGACAGACGAGCCCCATAATCGCGTACGGCCTCTTTCAAGAAACGGAACATCAGCTTATTCGCATTCGCACGTCCCAAATGAATATCCACACCAGAGTGGCCGCCTTTCAAGCCGGTCAGGCTGATTTTCACGGCAACATCGCCCTCCGGAATATAAGTATCTTCCTTAAATTGCATGGAGACATTCAGATCGGCGCCACCGGCACAACCGACAAACAACTCGCCTTCTTCCTCCGAATCACAGTTCAACAGGATTTCCCCTTTCAGGAAACCCGGCTTCAAACCGACTGCGCCATCCATTCCCACTTCTTCGTTAATGGTAAAAAGGGCTTCCAGAGGACCGTGCGTCAATGTCTTGTCCGCCAGGACAGCCATAGCAAAAGCAGCACCCATACCGTTATCAGCCCCCAATGTCGTTTCGCGTGCTTTCACCCAATCTCCATCTATATAAGCATCGATCGGATCGGTTAGAAAATCATGTTTTACCGAAGAGTTCTTCTGCGGAACCATATCGAGGTGAGACTGCATGGTCACGGTTTTGTGTCCTTCCATTCCCGGAGAAGCCGGTTTACGAATCAAAACGTTTCCCACTTCGTCCTGCAAAGTTTCCAATCCCAATCCTTTACCAAAAGCTACCATAAAACGGGTTACAGCCTCCATATGTCCGGTTGGACGAGGGATTTGCGTAAGGTCATAGAAATAACCCCAAACTGGCTGCGGAGAAAGATTTTTGATTTCTGCGGACATAAATAAAACTGCGTTTTAATTGACAATTGACAACTTAATCAATGGACAATTGACAATTAGGTTAATAATTAATGTTATATATCGAATGGACAACCGGGCATTTAATTGTCAATTGTCAATTGTCCATTGTCAATTCCTTTGTTTACAAAAGGTAGCGCCACCACACCAAACAGTCCCGTAATTCCGAGCCAGGCAGTTTGCACCGTATGCACCACCAGAGCAAAAGCCGCAGCATCGGTTTCTTTTACTCCGAAGCACATCAAAGTGGCGATCACCATAAAATGCCACGGACCAATTCCCCCCTGCACGGGTACTGCCACAGCGATACTACTCATCGTAAAAGCGATCAGACCGACCGTCACACCCAAATCACGGGTAAAATCGAAAGCATAGAAAGTGATGTAGAAATACAGGAAATATCCTGTCCAGATCAACAGGGTTTGAATAACGAAAAGACCTTTACGCTTCATCAGCCAGATGCTCTTCATTCCATCCCAGACGTTCTGCAACATCGACTTTGCTTTCTTGACCAGCGTAAAGTTACTCATATATGTGAATATAAACCAAATTCCGGCAATAAAAATTACGCCGGCCACATAAATCCATATCGAGTTGAACATGGACTGAAAACCATCCAGCAACGCAGGGTTCTTCGCAAAGAAGCTATGGAAAAAATCAAAATTGAAGATAATGATGGACATTGTGATCAGCCCGACCATGATGGTATCGCTCACACGGTCGATCAGCAGCGTCCCCAACAGGCGGGTAAACGGGATCTTGTCATATTTGGTTATCATCCCGCAACGCCAGACTTCACCGACACGTGGTAGCACAAGGTTCACAGCATAATTCCCCAACACAGCATAAATCACATTGCAGGTCTTCACCTTATCACCTAACGAACGAATCAGCAGTCCCCAACGCAATCCCCGGATAATATTGGCTCCCAAGCCAAACAAAAGGGAAAAAAGAATAATCTCATAACGGACCCCCTTACGAATCACATTCCAGATCTCGCCAATATCCATCTTACTGTACAGATACCAAAGGAGTAAACAACCGAATGCAAGCGGGAGAATTATCTTGAGAAACGTGCGTAGAATTGCTTTAAAATCCATTATACGTAGATGACTTTAAATTATTTGTTGTATTTTTGTACGCCTGCAAAGATAAGCATTATATTTAAATACGAACACATTACACCAAAGAAGTGGATGAGATTAGTTAAGCCCAAAAAAGCATTAGGACAACATTTCCTGAAAGATCTGCAAATAGCTGAGCGTATTGCAGATACATTGTCCGATTACAAGCAGTTACCTGTACTGGAAATTGGCCCTGGGATGGGCGTCCTCACCCAATTCTTACTGGAAAAAGGACACGATCTGACAGTAGTGGAGCTGGATATGGAATCGGTCGATTACCTGGAACAGAACTTTCCCGCCTTGGAAGGCAAGATTTTGGCCGAAGACTTTCTGCGTCTGGATCTCGGCAAGTTGTTTCCGGACCAGTTTTGTGTGATTGGCAATTATCCTTATAATATATCCAGTCAGATATTTTTCAAAGTGCTCGACTACAAGGAACATATTCCCTGCTGTTCGGGTATGATACAGAAAGAGGTGGCCGAACGTCTTGCTGCCGGTCCGGGTAGTAAGACATACGGCATCCTGAGCGTCCTGCTACAGGCCTGGTACGAAGTGGAATATCTGTTTACGGTCAGCGAGAATGTATTCGATCCGCCTCCAAAGGTCAAGAGTGCGGTGATACGGATGGTGCGCAATGACCGAAAATCGTTGGGATGTGACGAGAAGCTTTTCAAGACGGTTGTCAAAACCTCGTTCAACCAACGTCGCAAAACATTGCGCAACTCCATGAAACCTCTGCTGGGTAAGGATTGTCCCGATTATTCGCTCCCGATCTTTAACAAACGACCGGAACAGCTTTCCGTAGAGCAGTTCGTGGAACTGACGCTGATAACGGAGCGAAACTTAAAAGATTTATGATTTCAGATTTATGATTTATGACTTATGGAGCTTGCATTGTTTCACAAATCATAAATCATAAATCATAAATTCTCCAAAGCATGATTGAACTGACGAAAGAATATATAGACCATCTAAAAGACATCATCACGGAGAAGGATGATGCTAAGATTAAGGAGATACTGGACGAACTGTATCCGGCGGACATAGCCGAACTGTACCAGGAGCTTGATTTGCAAGAGGCTATCTACCTCTATCTGCTGATGGATGGTGAAAAGGCAGCGGATGTTCTGATGGAACTGGATGAAGAAGACCGTCACAAGTTGCTGAAAGAACTTCCGAACGAACTGATTGCCAAACGCTTCGTGGACAATATGGAGACCGACGACGCTGTAGACCTGATGCGTGAGTTGGACGAAGATACCCAGGAAGAGATTCTTTCGCACATCGAAGACGTAGAACAGGCGGGCGACATCGTCGACCTCTTGAAATACGATGAAGACACTGCCGGTGGATTGATGGGTACCGAAATGATCGTGGTGAACGAGAATTGGAGTATGCCCAAATGTATCGACGAGATGCGCAAGCAAGCTGAAGACATGGATGAGATCTATTACGTCTATGTAGTTGACGATGATGAGCGCCTTCGCGGAGTCCTCCCCCTGCAGAAGCTGATCACTAATCCTTCCGTCTCGAAGATCAAGCATGTGATGAAGAAAGACCCGATCTCCGTCCGCGACAGTGACAGTATCGAAGAGGTGACCGAGACGATCGAAAAATATGACCTGGTCGCCCTACCTGTTATCGACAGCATCGGGCGTCTCGTCGGACGTATCACCATCGACGATGTCATGGATGAAGTCCGCGAACAGCACGAACGTGACTACCAGTTGGCATCCGGTATCTCGCAGGATGTGGAAACTTCGGATAATGTCTTCACCCAAACGGCCGCCCGCCTTCCTTGGCTCCTGATCGGTATGATAGGCGGAATAGGGAACTCACTGATCTTAGGTAATTTCGAAGGGAATTTTGCCGTCAACCCCAAGATGGCGCTGTTTATTCCGTTGATTGGAGGAACAGGTGGAAATGTCGGCATCCAGTCTTCCGCCATCGTGGTACAAGGCCTGGCCAACAACAGCTTGAAGGAAGGGAACATTCTGCCTCAGATCTTGAAAGAGTCTGTCGTTTCACTGATTAACGCCAGCATCATCAGTTTAGTCGTATTTATCTATAATTTCTTTATGCTAGGCGACAGAGGCATCACCGCTTCGGTTTCCTTAAGCCTGTTTGCAGTTGTCATGTTCGCCAGTATCTTCGGGACACTGGTCCCCATGACTCTCGATAAACTGAAGATCGATCCAGCTCTGGCCACCGGACCGTTTATCACGATCACAAACGATATTATAGGTATGATGATCTACATGTTCATTACGTCTGCACTGGCTGGATAAGCAAAAAAACAATCTCTTCCCCTTTCAGAAAAGAGATTGTTTTTCCACACCAGACATCACCAACCCGTGGGCTGTTTGATATTCGGATTAGAGGTTACTTCTTGCTGATGTAAAGGCCATGAATCGAATTTCGGGAAAACACAATTACGTGTTTCAATCGTCACATAAGAACCCTCATTAGGATTCCATGCTCCATAAATTGTACCTTGATTCGTTTCATTCCCGATTCCCCAACGACGAATATCGTCATAACGCTTTCCTTCGAATGCAAACTCGATACGACGTTCACGGCGATACAATTCACGTACCTTCTCTTGAGTATTATACACAGACTTATCCATATTTGGCATTCCAGCACGATTTCGAATCATATTAATATATTTCTCCACATCCGGATTTTGCCAGTCTCCTGTTTCAATCAGGCACTCCACATAATCCATCAGGACTTCGGCATACCGATAAATCATAAAGTCAAGTGTTCCTCGTCCCGTAGCTCGATCCTGTTCATCCAAGTATTTTTTCAACATATATCCAGAACGCGAGGCTCCTGTTTTTCCAACAAAATCACTACTGTTAGGATCAAACGGATGATAAACATAATTAGAAATGGAAGTGCTGTCTTCTGGCATCATCACAGTTGCATACAAACGGGGATCCCGCGCTTTATATAAAGGATTCCGTTCATACTGTAAACGTTCTTCAGCCGAAAGAGACTGAATCGTTTTTCCATCAATCGTCTCATAAACGTCAACCAATGACTTCAACGGGGCACTTACGCCTTGTCCACCCATAACTGTCCCCATATTACGGAACCAAATATCATTGCATCCCTGGTCTCTAAAAAATATTCTTTCCTTATTTTGTTCGCCGAGATAACGGAACAAATCCCGATAATTTCTGCCAGGATCATTATCCTGAGAAGATGTATAATACAGTTCAAATTCCCTTGAATCGATCAACGCCTTTGCTGCTGCTTTTGCCTGATCATATTGTTTAAATTGCAGGTTGACATCCATTTTTAATGCTAAAGCGATCGATCTGGACATTCTGCTCCGGCGCCCTTCATCCCAAACGAACGGCAGATCTTCTGAATTTATAACCATATCCAATTCACGATTGATAAAATCCAGACATTCTTGTACCGTATTACGCGCCAAGTAAATATCACTTGGATTCAAAGCATGATCCACGATAGGAATCCCGTCATGCCGTCCATAATAATTCAGCAGGCGGATGTGATACCAGGCACGCCACACACGTGCTTCCGCTTTCATACGTGCCCTTTCCGATTCATCTGCAAAATAGGCATTATCAACATGTTCCAAGAATCGGCAACAACGGCGGATATAAATATAAGCGTTAGACCACTGATCCATTAGCCCCTCCCAACCAGTAGGATTATTGTTATTCGTCGGAGGCACCAAAGAACCATTCCCCAATTGAACGATACGCTGGTCAAAATTAGAAAAGAAATACATATTGTCAGTTGCACCTTCTAGAAAAATCATTCCTATTTCCGTACTAGACTGTCCCCCTTTTATCCACAACTTACATTGTCCCAAGGCGTTTTCGCACTCATTCATCGTTTCCCAAAACTTGTCATCAGAAACCTCTGTCGGATGATCACGTGTCAAAAAATCTTCACAACTGCAGTTCCCTATCACTACGGCAATCAGACAGATTGCCTTCATCATTATTTTACTATATTTATTCATATTATCTTATACTACATATTTAAAAATTCAAACTTACACCTGCCGAATATGTCTTAACCAGTGGATAAGACCCTTGTTGTCCACGACTTTCCGGATCGACTAAATCTTCTTTCGCCATCGTGAACGGATTCTGTACATTTAAATACAAACGAATATTAGATACTCCGATTTTTTTCAATCCGATCTGGTCAAAAGTATATCCCAACTGAATATATTTCACACGGCAATAGCTTGCATCAAAACGCCAGTAATCCGATGTATGATTATTATTCCCGTAAGAAGAATTCGGAGCTAGACGTGGATATCTTGCCCCTGGATTTTCCGGTGTCCAATAATCCGTTTGGACTGCAAGCGGAGTCTGCCCGTCACCGGATGTATTCAACCCATAAGCATACGGACCGGAATAAAAACCATCAACTCCTGTAACCCCTTGGAAAAGTATTTCAAAGTCAAAATTCTTATAATTCAAGGAGAAATTTGCAAAATAATTCAAATCAGGTTGATCATCACCGCTAATAACACGATCATCCGTCGTAATCTTACCATCTCCATTCGTATCCAAATAGTGGATATCTCCCGGCTCTTGACCATCAAAAATCACAACATCCTCTTTCGGAACCCACTTTCCACTAGCATCTTTTGTAAAATCATCTTCCTGCAACAAACCATCTGTAGGATAAATGTAATAACTATTCAATGCATACCCTATTTGATGAATCCTGTTTCCATTATCATAAGGTGCACCAAAAAGATCTTCTATCTTGTTTTCATTATGTGTCAAACCAGCATGTATATTCAATCCGAAATCTTTAGTGACCTGTTTATTATAACTCACATCGAATTCCCACCCTTTATTACGGACTTTGCCCGAATTCAAGGGTGCTGCACTGATTCCCCCGATATAAGAAATAGGTGGGGTTATGATCATATCTGTCGTCAACTTATTATAATAATCGAACGTTACGGTCAAGTTTTTAAACAAACGGATATCAGCTCCTACATCCAACATGTGAACCGTTTCCCAAGTTATATCCGGATTCCCGAAGACCGTTTCATTACCATTTCCCGCATTTATCAATGTCTGATACTTATAAAGTCCGATATTCTCATTTCCTAATGAACCATAAGACATTCTCAGTTTGAATTCATTCAAAAAATTTTTCGTCGACTTCATAAATGCCTCTTCATGAATATTCCAGCCAGCACCGATAGAGGGGAACACTCCAAATTTGTTTCCCGGTCCAAAGCGGGAGGAACCGTCACGTCTCACCGTACCTTCCAACAAATAACGGTTATCAAATGTATAATTTGCTTTTGCAAAGAAGGAACTCATAGCCCACTGATCCCAGTCACCATTATTTGTCAGTTCCTGATTATACCCACCAATAGCAAATAACCGATGTTTATTTTTCTCCAAGGTATATTCAACGGTTCCCCCTAAATAATAATAACTGGAACGACTTTTGGATGCATTATGGATAGCTCCCCAAGTTTGTAGAAAAGAACCTGAATTATAATCGAAAAAGTTATAAGCATCTCTTTCTTCTTTTGTTGCTCCACTACTTATTCGATAAGAATATTGCCCACGGACAATCAGGTTCGGAATAATTTCCCAACGCGGAGCAATATTAATACTGATATTGTCTCCTAAATAAGTACGGACACCCCCCTTTTCCATCAAAGCTGCTGGATTCCGCTGCTCCGGACGATTTCCATAATATAAAATATCACTACCTTCTTTCATCGGGTAATGGATTACCGTATTCGGAGGTGTCGTGTATATATAACTAAGCACGGCTTGTAAAGGCTCATGCCTGTTTGTACGATACGAATTAAAATCCATATTGACCGACAAATTGTCCAACAAACTGACTGATGTATTTGCCCGAATATTCAAACGGTTATAACCTGCGTTATCAATCAAGGCTTCATTATCCAGATAATTGGCAGTCAAGGCAAAACGAGCAAGGTTACTTCCTCCGGATACAGAGACGGAATGGCTTTGGATCATACCGGTCTGATACATATAGTCAGTCCAATCTGTATCCGGATATTTGATAAGATCCGAATGGCTCCTCGTCGCATCAATTGCTTCTTGAGAATAGATCGGTGCTCCTCCTACATTCGCATTCGCAACATTTACCATTTGCATATAATCTGCCGCGTTAACAAACTCCGGTAGATAGGTCGCTTGTTGAAAACCTGCATAACCATTGTAGGAAATGCTGATCTTACCAGGAGTTCCACGTTTTGTCTTCACAACAATCACACCATTTGCTGCACGAGCACCATAAATGGCAGAAGCAGCCGCATCTTTCAAAACAGTCACACTCTCGATCGTATTCGGATCCAGTTGATTCATGTCCATAGGAATACCATCTACCAGCACCAAAGGATCACTTGTACCCAAAGTCGAAATGCCACGAATCTTTATTGCAGCAGCATCTGCCCCCGGTAAACCGGAACTTTGTGTCACATTCAACCCTGTGATTCCACCTTGCAGCGACTGGGACAAAGATGTGATCGGTTTGGTCGACAAGTTTTTTGTCACATCTAAAGAAGATACGGCAGAAACAGAGTTCACTCTTTTTTCTTCCGAAATACCTGTTACCACAATTTCATCCAATTCTTCGGAGTCAGAATTTAAAGAGACTGTCAAGTTGCTTATAGCACGAGAGACAACATACTCATAATCTTTAAACCCTAAATATTTAAAAATCAAAATATCTCCTCTCTTTGCCTTAATAGTGAAATAACCATTACCATCACTAATGGTCCCTAGAGATGTTCCTTTAATCAGAATATTCACTCCTGGCAATGGATAAGGCGGTTCTGAATTTTCAAGAACCTGTCCTTGGATAGTCCAAATCCTGTCATCAATAACACTGTTATTGATGACATCCGATTCTTCGGATGTCTCTTTTCGGGCGATTGCGATATAATCCTCAATTTGTTTAAAAGAATAACCGTCTCCCAATACAGAGCGTAATGCTGTCAAAATATCAGAAGTCTGGATATTCACCGATACCACCCGGTCCTTTTGAAGTTCATCACTACTATAGGCTATTTTCACTCCCGATTGTTTCATAATAGCATCTAGAACTTGCTCCAAACGGGCGTCTTTAAAAGATAAATTCAACGTGTACTTTTGCTCTAAAAGAGTCGTTGATGCCGAAATATCCGGCGAAATACTTAATAAATTGATGAGTAAAAATAAAAATAACAAGTGCTTTAAGACTTTTTGTGCATACACAAAAGCCCCATGTCTACTTTTTTCCATAAATTTGTATCTTACAGGTTTAAACTGAGTTATAAAAATGTTTAGTAATCTGTTACGGGAGACAGTATCTGGTACATACTGTCTCCTTTTTGTGTTTTCATGATATCTAAGTCATCATACCTCCTCTCTTCTTTGTTTAACATAAATGATATTTCCTTGGATTCGTTCCAATTTCACATCTGACGTAAAACTGATCAACTCCAATAATTGCTCCAAACTGATTTTCCGGTCTATGACCAAAGAAAAACGCTTATCTTTCAACTGTTCATTTTGATACCGGACGGTAAAATCATACCAATGCAACAACTTATTAAAGATTTCCTCTAACGCGGCATCTTTGAAAATATATTCTCCTTTTACCCAAGATGTATATAAATCCGTGTCTACAACCCGTATCCCGGACTTACGGCTTTCCTTATTATAACAGAACTGCTCGGAAGGGACAATCCGGAATTCTTCGCCACCATTCGCTTTTACAGCCACAGAACCTCCTACCAGTGTGACACGAGCCATTTGCTCGGATTGATAAGCCGAGACATTGAAAGAGGTTCCCAAAACCTGGACTGCGACCTCATCTGTCCTCACCACAAAAGGACAGTCCGGATTCTTAGCCACATCGAAGAACGCCTCTCCTTTCAACCGGACCTCGCGCATTTCTCCTGCAAAGCGAGTCGGATAAGATAACTCTGATTCAGCATTCAGCCAAACGTGTGTTCCATCTGCCAACTCCAGTTCGTAAGCATTCCCTTTCGGTATCACCAAGTGATTCCAAGACTGCTTTTCTTCATCTGAAGGTTGCTCCCGGTCCGACTCATACGAAAGTTGTCCAACCAGATTATTCCGAATCACCATATTGCCCTGCTGAATCGAAAAACTATCCTGCTTCAACGGAATCCGTTCCCCATTATCCAACAGTAAAGTCGGTTGATTTATGTTTGTCAAAACATCTGCCTCAGCAGTCCAATCCTGCTCCGCAGGTCTGTTCATAAAATAAAGTCCTACGGAAAACAAAATAGCGACCAAGGCCGCATAAGGCAACCAAGTTTTTAAGTTAAACTTTTTCTTCTTCTCTACAGTCTGGTTGCGTACCCTCATCCAAGCCTGTTCAACATCATATTCAGAATCATCCTGCTTTCCGACAGTCTCGAAACTGCGATATAGTTCACCTACTTGCTCGAACTGCCTTCTGTTGGCTTCCGAACAAGCAAGCCATTCATTCAACAGGCGATGCTCGTCTTCGGTCGCATCTCCGGACAGGACAGACAACATGATCTCATATATCGTTTCAGACTTCATTTGCAATACCTTTTATTATATGACAACAGTGGGCAGGAAAATGGGTAGGAAAAAATAAACTTTTTTCATGTATCTATGACAAATTCAGTCTGCATGTAATTTGTTTCCGGCAATGCCGAACATATATTCGTATATCTTCGACAATGTCGAACAGCTACACGACAACGTCAAAAACAGGTTTCATTAGCATAAAAAGCAAGACTGTTCCTTGTAAATCAATCAATTCTTCCCGCATAATTCGAAAAGCTTCTCCCAAATGATACTTGACAGTATTGACCGATATTCCGGACACTTCTGCTATTTCTTTATATTTCAATCCTTTTATACATTTAAGAAGAAATACTTGTTTACATTTAGGGGGTAGTTTACGAAGAGCCTCCCGCACTTCTTGTTTATACCGGAAATCATTCTCCTCTTCAGCTTGTCCATTCCACTCTTCTACAAGCGAGGCCAGAAAACTTTCTTTCGATAATTCAGCTTTATAGTAATTCAAGCAGCGGTTATAGACAGAGCGATAAGCATAAGGCAAAAAGTTATCCCTGTTGATCGTCAAACCGTCTTTTTCCCAAACGGCAATAAAAAAGCTTTGGACAATATCTTCTACAATTTGTTTATCTGACAAATAACGGGATGCATAGCGGCACAACTCCGCATAATACATCCGAAATAATTGCTCAAAAAGTAGTTCATTGACCATTTTTCCATTCAATTTTTCAATCTTATATGATAACTTAGAAGTACAAATATAGGGAAAAACAAGAAACAGGAGTGAAAACCATAGTAATCCATAATGCTTTTGTTAAAATCAGATTTAAATTATATGTTGTAGAACATATTTCTTACAAAGATGTTATCTTTGCAGCGGTTATCTAAAAAGACAGTAAGAATATGCTAATAGAAGCATTTTACATCCTCTTCTTCTATTTTACAGGAGAGTTTATCAGTTATTTTATCGACGGGTTTATCCCAGGTAGCGTAATTGGAATGGTGCTGTTATTCCTGGCACTGGCATTCAAAGTCGTCAAGCCGAACAAAGTGAAGAAGCTCTCCACGCTTCTGACCGAAAACATGGGGTTGTTTTTCCTGCCGGCGGGTGTGGGATTAATGAATTCGCTCGGTATCATTTCCCAGTATTGGGTTGTGATCGTAACAGCCTCCGTTGTCAGCACCATACTCGTAATTGCCAGCGTAGCACTCATCCAGCAAAAATTAGGAAAGGAAACGGACAAAAATGAATAACCTGGCACAATCGGAAGTATTTTCACTGACTCTGGTAATCGGTACTTATCTGGCTTCTTTGGCTTTGTACAGAAAGACGCGTATCAGCCTGCTGCATCCGCTTATTACCTCCATATTTGTTATTATCGTTGTCTTGAAAACGATGGATATCGAATACGAATCGTTTCAGAAAGGCAGCCACCTGATCCATTTCCTGTTGGGGCCGTCGGTCGTGGCGTTAGGATATGTATTGTATGAGCAGATCCAATACCTGAAAGGAAATGTGATTTCGATCCTGACGTCCGTCTTTGTCGGAGCGATTGTCGGGATTGTCAGCGTTATAGCGATCGGCGAACTGATGGGAGCAGATGCCGCGTTGGTCGCCACGCTCGAACCCAAGTCGGTCACGACACCGATTGCGATGGGCATTGCCGAGAAGTCAGGCGGCATTCCTTCTCTGACAGCCGTCATCGTAGTGGCGGTCGGAATATTCGGCAGTATTGTCGGGCCGTTCGTGATGAAAGTATTAGGCATCGAAAGCCGCATAGCCAAAGGGTTGGCATTGGGCGCCTCTTCGCACGGGGTAGGTACTTCCGTTGCGATTCAGATCGGTGCGGTGGAAGGAGCTTTGAGCGGACTTGCCATCGGCCTGATGGGGATCATGACGGCTATTCTCGTTCCGGTTATCAGCTTTATTATCTCGCTTTTTTAACTTCCCGTTATCCCGGACTTGATCCGGGATTGTATTTAGTCTTTATACCCCCTCAGCATATCAAACTGATTTGCAACCTATTTCCAAATAAAATTACAGAAGTTTATTGTTACTTTAAGAGGAAAACACTACTTTTGCACCCGAAATCCATCACGAGATAAATTAACAATATAATATAAAGAACATTAGTATGATTAATTCACAGGACATCAAGAAAGGAACATGTATCCGTTTGGACGGTAAACTCTATTTCTGCGTCGATTTTCTTCATGTAAAACCGGGAAAAGGTAACACGATTATGCGTACAACCCTGAAAGACGTTGTAAAAGGCGGTCAGATCGAACGTCGTTTCAACATCGGTGAAAAACTGGAAGACGTACGCGTAGAACGTCGCCCGTACCAATATACATATCAGGAAGGCGAACACTATCATTTCATGAATCAGGAAACTTTCGACGATATCATCATCGACAAAAACCTGATCAACGGTGTGGACTTCATGATCGAAGGCCAAATTGTGGAAGTCGTTTCAGACGCTTCAACAGAAACTGTCCTGTTCGCAGATATGCCTGTAAAAGTACAGTTGAAAGTAACTTATACGGAACCGGGTATCAAAGGCGATACAGCAACCAACACTTTGAAACCTGCAACAGTAGAATCAGGTGCTGAAGTACGCGTTCCGTTGTTCATTGAAGAAGGTGAAATCATCGAAATCAATACACAGGACGGTTCTTACGTAGGACGTATCCGGTAAAATTTATGATTTATGATTTATGATTTATACGTTGACAAGATAAATCATAAATCATAAATCTAAAATCATCCAAAACTTTCTTGCTATGAAAATAAAAGAATGGGCAGAAGAAGACCGCCCACGCGAAAAAATGTTATTGAAAGGTATTGCTTCCCTCAGCGATGCCGAATTACTGGCCATTCTGATCGGCTCCGGCAACAGCCGGGAAACTGCCGTCCAACTGTCACAACGTATTTTAAATTCCGTCAATAATAACCTGAATGCTTTAGGCAAATTATCCGTCAAAGAACTGATGTCTAAGTTTAAAGGCATTGGCAAAGTCAAAGCTATCACAATCAATGCAGCCCTCGAACTTGGGAAACGACGTGGCAACAGCGATCCGGTTCAACGTCCCGTTATCCACTCCAGCAGCGATGTTTACCGGATTTTCTATCCCCTGCTCTGCGATCTTCCCCACGAAGAATTATGGATCGCACTCACGAACCGTTCTTCCCTGGTGATCGAAAAGGTCAAGATAAGCCAAGGCGGGATAAGCGAGACATCAGCCGACCTGCGCATCATCCTAAAAGCCGCAATCAATGCCCTTGCGGCAGGCATCATCCTCTGTCATAACCACCCTTCGGGCAATCCACACCCCAGCCGGCAGGACGACCTGCTGACACAACACCTTCGGGACGCTGCCCGCTTACTCGAAATACAACTGTTAGACCATATTGTCCTGGCCGACGGCAGCTACTACAGTTATTCGGACGAAGGAACCCTGTGAGATAAAGCTATGGGTTACGAAGCAGAAGCCACCCATTCCTGTTATTAATTGTCAATTGTCAATTGTCAATTGTCAATTAATTCGTACGTTTGTATTCAAATTAAAGAAATATGAACAACGAATTCCTCCAAACAGAAGAAGCGATTGTCGCCATGCTGAAAACCGTATACGACCCGGAAATCCCGGTTAACGTCTACGATCTTGGCCTGATCTATAACATAGAGGTAGACGATGAGAAGAACGTTCGCATCGACATGACCCTCACCGCCCCCAATTGTCCTGCTGCTGATTTCATTCTGGAAGATGTCCGGATGAAGATAGAATCAGTCGATGGCGTGAACAACGTGGAAGTTAACCTCGTGTTCGAGCCGGAATGGGACAAGGAGATGATGTCCGAAGAGGCCAAACTTGAACTAGGTTTTTTATAAAGGCATGGATTCCCTTCGACAGAAAATATATTTTGCATCGGACGCCCATCTTGGTGCCCGCTTCCATAAAGACCCGCTTGCCGTCGAAAAGAGACTGGTACGCTGGCTGGACAGCATCAAAGACGAGGCAATGGCTATTTATTTCCTAGGGGATATGTTCGACTATTGGTATGAATATAAATACGTCGTACCGAAAGGCTTTGTCCGTTTCCTTGGTAAATTGGCGGAACTATCCGATAATGGAGTGGAAATCCATATATTTATCGGCAATCACGACATCTGGATGTTCGACTATCTGCCAAAGGAGATAGGTGCGATCATCCACCGGGATGTGCTCACTGTAGACCTTTTAGGCAAACGGTTCTTCCTCGGACATGGCGACGAGGTAGACTATAGAAGCAAGGCATTCCGTTTCCTTCGCACCCTTTTCCGTAATAAATTCTGCCAATGGCTGTATGCGGGCATCCATCCCCGCTGGACGTTCGGCTTCGCTCTCGGCTGGTCGCTCAGCAGTCGTAAAAGCGGATTAAAAAAACATAAGACAAGGGAAGCAGCCGAATACCAGGGCGAAAACCACGAGTATATGGCCCTCTTTGCAAAAGAATACCTCAAGACACACCCGGATATCAACTTCTTTATCTTCGGACACCGCCATATCATGCTCGACCTGATGCTTTCGCGGACCGCACGGTTGCTGATTGCAGGTGACTGGATGCAATATTTCTCCTATATCGTCTGGGACGGGAAAACGCTGTATATGGAGCAGTTCGAAACAGAATAAGAAGAGGATTAGTTTTTACTAATATTTATTTTTACATTTGTATAATCATACTAAATAGAAAGACGATGCAAACTGAACTCTCCAATATAAGCAAAATCAAGCATACTTCACTTCAATAGAAATTGGTGGCTTAACAGTCATTACCGGAATTAACGATTCTGGTAAAAGTACGGCAGGTAAAGCTTTGTTCTGTGCAATCAAAGCTTTATCAAGCAGTGAAGGAGATTCTTTTGAGTACAAAACCCGTATCGTTCGAGAATGTATTAATACCCATCTTAAATCAAACAACGGAACAGCATTAATAAACGATGCATTCCAAAGAGCCATTGATTCCGAATTTATTCAGAACATTTGCACAGAAGGGGCGGAACAGTCATCTGTCATATTATCCGATGAGACAGGACAATGTCTTTTTACAATTCAAGACAATCAGGTTGTCAGATCTTTTAAAGATGAAAGTTTCTATCTACCCCTTGTTTATTGTAAAGATTTTGACCGTTTCATTTTATAAAAAAAGACCGCCCCAACCGGTGTCGGGGCAGTCTAAACACTAATCCTAATGTTTTGTAAGCTGTGAGGATTAGAATAATTATTATTTACCTAATATATCCATTGTATCGGCAGCGATCATGTATTCCTCGTCTGTCGGTACCACGATGATTGTGACCTTGCTGTCCGGCGTGCTGATAACCATTTCTTCACCACGCATACCTTCATTCTTTTCAACGTCAATCTTCATGCCCATGTATTCCATGTTTTCACAAACGACACGACGTGTCGCCCACTGGTTTTCACCGACACCACCGGTCCAAACCAAGATATCGCAACCACCCATGGCAGCAGCGTAAGCACCGATATATTTCTTGATGCGGTAGTTGTAAACATCCAAAACCATAGTAGCACGTTCATCGCCTGCCTCTACGGCTGCTTCCAAATCACGCATATCGGAAGAACCACCGACCAAGCCGGCAACCCCACTCTTCTTGTTGATCAAGTCTGATAAACCATGACCATCCAATCCTTCTTTTTCCATGATAAAGGAAAGAGCACCGGCGTCTACGTCACCGCAACGAGTACCCATCAGCAGACCTTCAACCGGAGTCAGCCCCATAGAAGTATCAACACATTTGCCATGATCTACGGCAGCGATGGAACCACCGTTGCCTACATGAGCCGTAATGATCTTCTGTTCTTCATAAGGAACGCCCAGGATTTCGCAAGCGCGACGGGAAACATAGCGGTGGCTTGTTCCATGGAAACCGTAACGGCGCACACCGTATTTCGTATACATCTCGTAAGGCAAACCGTACATATAAGCCTTAGCCGGCATTGTCTGGTGGAAAGCCGTATCGAATACTGCTACCTGGGGAATACCCGGAATCAATGCTTCCATAGCATCGATACCCTTCAGGTTAGCCGGGTTATGCAACGGAGCCAGATCCGAACATTCGATTACCTTGTTGATCACATCCCGGTCGATCTTCACGCTGGAAGCGAACTTTTCACCTCCATGTACCACACGGTGGCCGACAGCGTCGATTTCGTTATATTCCTTGATGCAGCCATATGTCTTGTCAGTCAGAATACTCAGGATAAATTCGATACCTTCCTTGTGGCCGGGCATTTCTTTTTCCAAAACAACTTTCTTACCGTCTTTGTCGGTCAGTTTCAGGAATGCACCGGGCAGACCGATCTTTTCGATACCACCTTGTGCCATTACTTCACCGGATGTCATATCGAACAATTTATATTTAATAGAACTACTACCGCAGTTTAATACTAATACTTTCATGATTTAATGATTTATGAGTTGGGATTTTAGGAATTTATGAATTATGATTTATCATCGTCACATAAATCATAATTCATAAATCAAATTATTTATTCGCTTTCAAACCTATCGACTGGTTACATGCAATCGCAACCATCTTATAGATATCGTCAACAGAGCAACCGCGAGACAGGTCGTTAACCGGAGCAGCCATACCCTGCAGGATAGGACCTACAGCTTCTGCACCTCCTAAACGCTGAACCAGCTTATAAGCGATATTGCCCACTTCCAGAGTCGGGAATACCAAAACGTTAGCCTGTCCGGCAACATCGCTGCCCGGAGCCTTCAATGAAGCGACCTTTTCAACCAAAGCGGCATCGGCCTGCAATTCTCCGTCAACCTTCAGGTCGGGAGCCATTTCTTTTGCCAGACGGGTAGCTTCGACAACCTTGTCGACCATCTCGTGAGAGGCACTGCCTTTCGTAGAGAAACTCAGCATGGCGACACGCGGTTCCATTCCTACGATATCGCGGGCTGTAGCAGCTGTAGCAATAGCGATACTTGCCAATTCTGGTGCTGTCGGATTCGGCATTACGGCACAATCGGCAAATACCAAAATGCCTTCTTTACCATACTGGGGAGTCTTTGTAAACATCAGGAACGCACCTGAAACGCAACTCATACCCGGAGCAGTCTTGATAATCTGTAAAGCAGGACGCAACACATTGCCGGTCGTGTTCTGTGCACCAGCGATTTCACCGTCGGCATCGCCGGATTTAATCATCAGGCAGGCAAGAAACAAAGGATCTTCTACTAAAACGGCAGCCTTTTCGGGAGTCATACCCTTTTTCTGGCGCAACTGGAAAAGCAGGTCTGCGTAAGCGGCTTTCTTTTCGTGATTCTTCGGATCGATAATAGTAGTTTGTCCGATGTGGTTCAACCCGTACTGAGCAGCCAGGCTGTTGATTTCAGCGGGGTTGCCAATCAGGATAATGTCTGCAACTTCGTCGGCCACTAAACGGTCGGCAGCTTTCAATGTTCTTTCTTCTGTTCCTTCAGGAAGAACGATACGCTGTTTGTTTGCTTTAGCGCGTGCAATAATCTCTTGCATTAAGTCCATAGCGGAAGATCTGTTTTTATTATATTGTTAGTTAGATATCACAATAATCGGGTACAAAAGTAGGCAAAATGCAATATAGAGTTTGCAAAATCAGTAAAAGATTTACATGCAGACCTATCAGTTTCAGAACATTTAACAATAATTTGTTACTTCCTTCTCCCCTGACAGGATTTGTTGCAAATCCTCTGCCGTAACGTTCACTTCTATTTTACCATTATGAGCGACCGATATCTTCCCACGTTCTTCCGAAACGATGATTACCAGTGCATCCGTTTCGAGAGACATTCCCAAGCCGGAACGATGGCGTAATCCCATATCTTTCGGCAAATTAGCGTTTTGGGCAACCGGAAGAATACAGCCGGCAGCCTTGATACGATTGTCCGCAATGATCATGGCGCCATCATGCAAAGGACTGTTTTTGAAGAATATATTTTCGATCAGGCGGGCATTGACATCAGCATTGAACATTTCACCGGTATGCTCATAAACGGTCAGATCGACATCCTGCTGGATGCATATCAGTGCTCCCGTCTTTTTCTTCGCCATATTCATGCAGGCCAGGACAACCGGGGCAATAAACTTCCCTTCGTTCTCCTTGTCATGGTTCTTCTTCGAAAATATTTTTCCCAGGAACTTCCATCCCCTGTGCGAACCGAGCGCCACCAGAAAACGACGTATCTCATCCTGAAACAAAATCACCAGTACAAGGAAACCGACACTGATAAACTTGTCGAGTATCGCTCCCATCAAACGCATCTCCAACACTTGGGAAACCAGAATCCAGACAATAATAAACGACACTACTCCACTAAAGATAGCCAGAGTTCCGGAATTCTTCATCAGCTTATATGTCTGGTACAAGAAGAAGGCTACCAATAAAACATCAATCAGGTCTTTTATTCCGAAATTCATCCACATAATATTAACAGTTGAAAGTTGAAAGTTGAAAATTGAAAGTTTTCGAAACGAGTTTGACTGCTTCTACTGCGGCTTTTACGTCGTGGACACGAAGGATATCCGTCCCATTCAACAAAGCAATCGTGTTCAGGACTGTCGTTCCATTCAGGCTGTCGGCTGGTGTTCCACCCAGATATTTATAAATCATGCTCTTGCGGGAAACACCGACGAGCAAAGGTAAACCGAAATCCTTAAACTCACGCAGATGTCCCATTAACGTATAATTCTGGTCTACCGTCTTACTGAAACCGAAACCGGGATCCAATATAATATCGTTCACTCCCAACAAACGGAGCTGTCGGACTTTCCGGGCAAAATAGAGCATAATCTCCTCCATTATATCTGCATAATCGGTATGTTGCTGCTTCGTCTGAGGAGTTCCGCGCATATGCATCATTATATAAGGTACATGCAAACGGGCGACCGTCTCAAACATTCCAGCATCCAACTCTCCTCCCGAAATATCGTTGATTATCGCGACGCCGTATTCTTCGACGCAACGACGTGCCACATCCGCCCGGAATGTATCGACAGACAGGGTCACATCTGGATAATGCGTATTCAGTATTTTCAAGGCAAAAGCCAGACGTTTCATCTCCTCTTCCGGTGAGACCTCTGCGGCATCGGGGCGGGAAGAATAACCTCCGAGGTCGATGATCTGTCCTCCCTCGGATAAAATTGCCTGTATGCGTTCCTCAATTGCAACTTCCGTCTGCTTCCTACTATCGGCATAAAAAGAGTCGGGAGTGACATTCAGAATCCCCATCACCAGCGGAGTATCGAGTGAGGTAAGCGTTCCTCTAATATTGAGCGTTTTATGTAACATTCTTATTTTTCTTTCCGACAAAGATAAAGGTAAATACATTAAATCACTACATTTGCGCAAAATAACTCTCATAGAAATTATAAAGGGAAAAAGACTATGACTATTCCTGAACTATATGAATTGTTTATACACAATCCGAAAGTGACAACCGACAGCCGAAACTGCCCTCGCGGTTCGATTTTCTTTGCCTTGAAAGGGGATAAATTCGATGGTAACCAATATGCAGAAAAGGCGCTGGCATCCGGTTGCGTGTATGCGGTAATCGACAATCCGGATTATTTTATAGGAGAACGCACAATCCTTGTGGACAACGTGCTGACGACCTTGCAGCAATTAGCGCACCGCCACCGTAAAGTGATCGGCTGTCCGATTATCGGTATCACCGGAACAAACGGAAAGACAACGACCAAGGAACTGCTGGCTTCCGTCCTGTCTACCAAATACAACCTTCTCTACACCGAAGGCAACCTGAACAACCATATCGGCGTACCTCTCACCTTGCTCCGCCTGACGCACGACCACGAAATGGCTGTGATCGAAATGGGAGCCAGCCATCCGGGCGATATCAAAGAGTTGGTCGACATAGCACAGCCAAACTACGGGATTATCACCAATGTCGGGCGTGCCCATCTGGAAGGTTTCGGCTCATTCGAAGGTGTGATCAAAACAAAGGGTGAATTATACGACTATATGCGCCGCACGAAAGGTAAGATATTCATCAATCAGGATAATAAATATCTGAAAGAGATCGCCAATGGAATCGAACAGGTCACATACGGTTCCGATGAAACGGCTTTTGCCTGGGGATGTGTAGTCAGCTGCAATCCCTACCTGACTTTCGAATGGAAACAACAGGGCAAAATCCACACAGTGGAAACCCATCTGATCGGTAACTACAATCTGGACAATGCCTTAGTTGCCGTTGCTGTTGGCCGTTTCTTCAAGATTCCGGCAGAACGCATCAGCCGTGCCATTGCCGCTTACGAGCCGACTAACAACCGTTCACAACTGAAAAAGACTGAAAATAACGAACTGATCATCGATGCCTACAACGCAAATCCGAGCAGCATGAAAGTCGCTTTAGACAATTTCGCCACAATGCCTGTCTCGCCCAAAGCTCTCATCTTAGGCGACATGCGCGAATTAGGTCCTACAAGCGACGAACTCCATACCGAAGTCGTAGCCCGGATCAAGGAAGGTAATTACGATAAAGTATTTCTGTGCGGCGAACATTTCCAAAAAGCCGCCGGAAAAGACTTCACCACCTATGCCACAACAGAGGAGCTGATCGAAGCCTTGCGCAAAAATCCCTTGGAAGGATATCATGTGCTGATAAAGGGATCGCACGGGATGGCCCTGGAGAGGGTGGTAGAGGTTTTATAAAAATCCACAAATCCGATTCACATGAAGGAGGTACATATCTCTGCAAAGAGATGAATTTCGATTGCGAAAACAACTGTCATACCATCATGCTTTGCCTTTTATATAATGAATATCAATCTCTACATAGAATGATAGCAGGCATGATGGATGTTTTTTTAACTATCATACTATCATAGATATAATAGCTTTTTCACACACAACATATAGCTTATTCTCAGCAATATAGCTATATATTTTTGTCGAGATCCGGGTGTCACCCCCCTGCAGACCCAGGTCTCAAGACCGCTCAGATGGGGGTGTAAATGGACCTGATACGCGTATTTTGAGGAAAAGAACTAACCTCTTTTGCTTTCCAAAGTACCTTATTCCGGCAAAAAAGGCTTATACATTCTCAAAAACATTCTGTTTTAACACTTCCAAAGTACATCTATTTCCGATAAAAACGACCAAAATGATGGTTAAACAGCTGATTTATGATAGTTGCATGATAGTTGAAATGAGAACTATCATAGCTGTATATCTTGATATTCAACCTTCACACAAGAAGCATGATGGTATGATGGTTGTTTCTAAATCATCATTCATAGATTCAAATATTCTTATATAGGACAATGTCAATCAACATGTATTAGTCCAATAAAATCAAGCCGGAACTTGTTTTTCCAAACAAGTATCCGGCTTTTCTTCTATTTTTACCATGAAATAGAAACTCAAACAATAGGTTCCCAGCCCGGTTCATACGTGCGGCTCCACAAGCGTTGAGCTTCCGGATCGTTCACAATATGACCATTGGAAGGGTCGATCATCAAGCGATGACCTGTACGCCAGGCAATATTACCCAACTGGACTAACAACGTACTTTTATGTAACTCTTCAATGTCTCCATTCGGGCGCCGGTTTGTCTTGATCGCATCGATGAAATCGGCAATATGTCCCATATCCAAGTTAGCACTCGGACTGTTCGGGTCACGACCGTCAATGACATCCTTTGAAGCAAGCTCTTTAACCAGCTTGTTCTTCATATCGAAAATGCGATACCCATTATGACCTGTTTCCAACGCTCCACCTTCACCATAGAAGATCACACCACGATCACGTCCTTCCGTATCGCGGGAATTACAACTACGTCCCTCCCAAGTTACAAGACAATCATCGCCGAACCGGATATCGATCGTCTGCGTATCAGGAGTTTCCCAATCATCCTTATAGCGGAAACGTCCGCCTTCAGAACTGACGGCTGTCGGGAAATCCAATCCCAATCCCCAACGAACGACATCTATCTCATGTGTGCCGTTGTTCAAAGCCTCGCCTGTTCCCCAATGCCAGAACCAATGCCAGTTATAATGAATCAGGTTATCCCGGTAAGAACGACGGGGAGCCGGTCCCTGCCACAAATCAAAATCAATCGTGGAAGGAGCCGGAATTTCTTTACCGAAACCGATCGATTTGCGGTTATTCGTGTACCAAGCCTTTGCAAAATGAACCTTTCCGATGACACCATTATGCAAAGCTTCTATTCCTTCCGTCAGCCCGGGCCATGAACGACGCTGTGCACCGACCTGTACGACACGGTTATATTTACGGGCGGCGGCAAGACTCAACTCACCCTCGTGAGGATTATGGCTACAAGGTTTTTCACAATAGACATGTTTACCTGCCTGACAAGCCATAATGGTTGCAGGTGCATGCCAATGGTCAGGAGCCGTCACCAGTATGGCATCGATATTTTTATCTTCCAATATCTTACGAATATCCTTTTCCGTCTTCGGATTGCCTCCAACTTTCTTTACGGCAGCAACCCCTTTTGCCAATGCTTTTTCTTCCACATCGCAAACGTAACGCATTTCCACATCCTTACGACTTTGGAAATTGCGAGCCATACCGGCACCACGGCCATTGGTTCCCATAACGGCCATATTCACTCGTTCGTTCGAACCCATAATATTCGCATAACTCTTGGCACTGGTCGCTTTGAACGACATACCGCCGATGGTCAGACCCACACCCGTTGCGGCGACTTGTTTGATAAAGCCTCTTCTTGTTGTTGTATTTTTCATGTCTCTGTTTGTTTTTTAATTATTTCAACTTTCTGATTTTTACATTTTTAAAAGAAACGACATCCCCGTGATCCTGCAAAAGAATATGCCCTTTTTCCACATCTCCAAACATAGGTTGGCAATTCTTATACTTGCTCAATTGCCAGGTTTCCTTATACAATTGGCTGCTACGGTCGAATGTCAGGATTTTCTTTCCATTCAAGTAATGTGTGACTTTCGAACCTTTAGCAACAATACGGGCCTGATTCCATTCACCTATCGGATTTACCTTTTTAGCGGATGTCGGGAACATATCATAAAGGCCACCTTCCAAGCGATTTCCGTCACGTCCTAATTTCCCGTCCGGGTGGTTTTCGTCATCCATGATTTGATACTCCAACCCTAACCAACCCCCTTTTTCGTACTTGGTGAAGAAATATTTAATTCCGCTATTGGCTCCTTTCGTGATACGGAAATCCACTTTCAGGTCGAAATCCGAATATTGTGCACGTGTAATGATATCGCCACCTCTTTTACCATCCTGTTTACGAACCGTCATTACTCCGTTTTCAATCTCCCAACCGAATGCAGGCGGGACATCTTTCCCGACAGAAGTCCATCCATCCAGATTCTTTCCATTAAATAGCAGCACCCAGCCTTCTTTCTTTTCCTTGGCTGTAAGCTGATTGTCTTGTGCCTCGACACTTCCTGTCCACGTAAACAGAAGTGCGGCTAAAAATACAAACACTTTTTTCATCTCCATTTCTATTATTTTGTTCTTACTACAATGAATTTCAAACGATCTCCTCCTGCCTTTTGAATACTATGTTTTGAACCAGGAGGACAATAGCAGGATGAAAGCGCTTCAACAATACGTTTTTCATCGTTAACCGTTACTTCCGCTTTCCCTTCCAGTATAAAAAAGACCTCCTGCCCGGTATAATCGTCTTGCTTGTATAGATGTGAATCCGAAAAAACATGTAACTGAGCATTCAAACCTCCAGCCGACATTTCTTTTGTCAGATACCACATATTTAGCCTCCCGCCTTTTGGGGTATGAAGCGAATGATCAAAGGGGATCAAGCAGTCTTTCATAGAATAATTCTTTTTCCCCGGTAAAAAAGGTTTTGACAATTTTCCCCGTATCTCACGCTTGAACATAAGATACCTGATCGGTTTATCGTCTACCCTTCGAATATTATGAGAAGAGCTTCCCGGAGCATAAAAGGCATCCCCCTGATTGAGAACATGCTCTTCGCCATTCAGATGAACGACGGATGTCCCTTCTACCATGTAAAAGAGTTCGTCTTCAAAATGAGAATGAGGTTCATGTGTCTTTATTCCCTTATCCACACACGACATCTTTACTGAAAGAGTATCCGCAATTCCGTCAGCAGGAATAAACCAGAAAGCCCAGCCTGTCTTATTCTTAATCACACGCTCATCTGAAAAAGAGGTTATACAATCCGATATTGTGTACCTTTTCTCATTTATTTGTGCAAAAGATGTACAGACGGCCAATAACAAGAAGCTTAAAGCAACACTTATTTTATTCATGGCATTAGCAAATTATGAGTTTATAATGAGGGTGCAAATACACCCTCATTATATCAATTACAACTGCGTATATCCCTTATTCTGGATAATTTTACCAGGATTAGACTGCATGACAGTCATCGGAATAGGATAAGCAAGAGCATCATCACTCCAAGTAAAATCGGAATAACCGTCAAACTTTTGTTCAGCAGTCATCACATCCTTTGCCCGTCCTGTACGCACTAAGTCAAACCAGCGATGATTTTCGAAAGCCAGTTCCACGCGACGTTCTTTTTCGATAGCCAATAACAGGTCGTTGGAGGTTGAGAAATCTGAAAGCGTGTAATCCCGTAATAAATCCGCAGCAGGTGTAATGTCCGGATCTCCCGGCGTATTACGTGCACGTTCTCTAATTTTATTTACATAGTCAATAGCAGTCTGTTTATCACCATTCGTACGAACAAGTGCTTCGGCATATAAAAGATAAATATCAGCCAACCGCAATTCGATCCAGTTGTTATCGTTGTCCGAACCGCTTGTTGAAACATCATAATATTTGCAGACATATTTTTCATTTTCCCAAGCTCCCGTCTTCGCATTCGTCCAACCGTCACGCATGGAAACGTATTTACGCGGATCACCCACTTCATAAGCATTGGACATATCTTGCGTAGGGGAATTTTCACCACCTTTATCTCCCACCAACACAACTTCTTTATCAGAAAAACGAGGTGCAAAGTTATTGTTCCAAGGACTGCCAGTAGCTCCGCCTTGCGTTCCTTTCTTATATTGGACCTCAAAAAGCGATTCCGACGTGTTCTTGTTGGATACTTCAAACAAATCTTTATAGGTTGGGACCAAAGAATAACGAGAATTACCAATTACCGATTTAAATTGGTCTATTGCTAATTTATAATACTCCTCCCCTTTATTCAGCGGATAGCCTGCCATCGTCATATAGACTTTACCCAATAAAGCCGTTGCTCCTCCTTTCGTCACACGCCCGATATCAGTAGAGCCGTATGATTCAGGCAAATTACTTTCCGCATATTTCAAATCTTGAATTATAAGATCATACATTTCCTGAAGAGAAACTCTTCCCATGTCATAAGCTTCCGTTTGTGTGATCTCCCTATCGACTTTAATAGCACCAAGTAATTCACCATTCACTCCGTATCCACCGAATATACGATTCAGATAAAAATAAATTAATGCACGCAGGAATCGTGCTTCTGCCGTATATTGAGCTTTCAATACTTCACTTTTAAATTCAATATTTTCAATCCTTCCAATCACGATATTGCAGCGCAGAATCGTTTTATAACTATCATCCCAACAGCTGGCCAAGAAATTATTTTCTGGCAATAAAGGAGATGAAAATTCATCAATTCCTTTTTCATTTGCCGGATTTCCACTTAACCAAGAATAGGTTGTGTTATCAGAGCGAATTTCTCCTAATCTGACATATGTTTGGTTATAAAGGGAGCGTAAATTCGCATAAGCGGACAATACTGCCTGGTTCATATCGGTTTCAGTCTTATAAAATCCTTCCGAGTTAAGATCCGAAGGAGGATTTTTGCTAATGAAATCATCACTGCAAGACATACATAAAACAGATAATACAAATAACAAATATATCTTTTTCATAATGATATAGTATTAAAGATGATTAGAACGTAATATTAGCACCAATTATAAACGAGCGTGCAGCCGGATATCCTAAATAGTCACCACCTTGCGCAAGACCACTTTCACTACTGGTTTCAGGATCATATCCTACATAATTCGTAATCGTAAAGAGATTTTGTCCCGTCACATAAAGACGCAGTCCTTTCATTTTCATCTTATCCAAAACTTTCTGGTCGAAATTATAGCCGAGCGTCAAGTTTCTCAATCGCAGATAAGATGCATCTTGTACCCAAGCAGAAGAAGGATCACGTTGCCAACCAGACGGTGTACGGGTCGGACGAAAATGTATACCATCACCCGGTTGATCTTTCGATTGCCAACGTCCCAATTGTTCGATCATACCGTTACGGTCGCCATGATAGATTCCGCACATACGTTTGTAAAAGCTGAAAACTTCTGCTCCATAAGAACCTGTAAACTGAATATCCAATGTAAAATTCTTATAACTGAAAGAGTTGCTAAATCCTGCTGTAAACAACGGATTATTGTCTCCTAAGATCGTTTTATCATTCTGATCCAGCACTCCATCTTTATTTACATCCTCATAACGGCCATCTCCCACTTTGTCGCCACTTAAATGTGGATATTTAGCCAATTCTTCTTCACTCTGGAAAACTCCGATATATTTATAGCCATAAAAACTGGCAATCGGATACCCAGGCTTTGTGATAAATGCATTATTCGCATTTGCAGCACTTCCATATATAGGACGTCCATCCACTCCCACTTCCAACACTTTGTTTTTATTAAACGAAATGTTGAAATTACTGGACCATGCAAATTCGCCTGTCAAATTTTTAGTATTCAACGTGAACTCCATACCCCGGTTCTGAACCTTACCTATATTTTGCATCTGGGTAGAATAGCCTGTTATAGTCGGGACTGGAACATTCAACAGCAAATCAAGAGACTGGCTATCATAAAAGTCGCCTTCCAAACGGATCCGATTATTGAACAAACCCAATTCAAAACCCAAATTATATTGGCGGGTACGTTCCCATCCCAAATCATTATTTGCCATCGTACTGGGATTGACAGTATTCTGGACAGCATCTCCTGTCGGATAAAAGCCCGTAGATAACAAACCGATAGCTGAGTAATTACCGATACGGTTATTACCAGAAATACCAAAACTTGCACGAAGCTTCAAATCGCTGATCTGCTTCACATCTTGCATGAACTTCTCCTGTGAGATACGCCACCCTAATGAAACGGACGGAAAAGTTCCCCACTTAGTATTTTTACCAAACCGAGAAGAACCATCACTACGAAGAGTCGTTGTCAACATATAACGATTATCATAAACATAATTGATACGTCCCAGGTAAGAGATCATAGAATATTCTGATTCGTCACTCGTCAGAGCATACATGGTTCCTGCATTCAAGGTCGTGATATTATCATTTGCATACCCTCGAGCTTCTCCTTTCATATGTTCGTATGTATGAGATTGAGTCGTATATCCCAACAATGCATTAAAACTATGTTTGTCAGCCAAAGTAAACGAGTAATTCAAAGTGTTTTCAATCACCCAATCACGGTCTGTCCACCGTTCATTAATACCTTTTGCTGGACGGGGAGCCTTCGAAGAATCGAAATCAACATAAGAAGGTTCGAACTTCTTCTGGATATTATCCTGTATTCCACCATTAATGCTGATACGATACTTCAAATTTTTAATAATTTCCCACTCGGCAAAAATAGTTCCTAACCATCCGTGACGTTTCCGCTTGTTCATCACCTGCTCGGCAATACCGAGCGGGTTAGCAACATCACCGGCCAAAATTTCCGGATTACGGACCATCGAACCGTACGTTCCGTCTTCATTATGCAAAGGATAAATAGGAGGTAAATTCAAAGCATACAGTACAGGAGAGTCTTTTCCATTTGCCTGCTCCGTCCCATCCGCACTATAGGCCATCAAGCTCATCCCAACATTCAAGCAATCTGCAATTTTGGAAGAGACGTTTGTACGAAAATTAAAGCGCTCATAATCAGTATTCAACACAATACCATCCTGACTAGTATAGCTACCAGAGAATGTATAACGTGTATTTTCCGAACCACCCGAAACCGATAGTTCATACTGTTGCATTAAAGCATTGCGATACAGCAGGTCCTGCCAGTCGTTATCTGGCATTTGTGCCACTGAAGCCGGATCAAGGAAATTATATTTATAACTGCCTGTTCCGTCCGGTATCATATATTGGCTACTTGCTCCGGAATAAAGAGCACGACGGGAGTTCGGATCATTGATGGAATGCGGAGACTGGTCCGGGTCCGAAGAAATGACTTTCGCATCCAGCCAAGCCTGGTTACGTCCGTCAATAAACCATTGTACATACTGGTCGCGGTTCATCATTTCGATTTTCTTTTCGCGCTGTTGAAATCCAACATATGCATTCAACTGAACAGTCGGTTTACCTATTTGTCCTTTCTTTGTCGTAATAATAACAACACCGTTAGCACCTCTCGAGCCATAAATAGCAGTAGAAGAAGCATCCTTCAACACCTGTATGCTCTCAATATCGGAAGAATTCAACAAACGAAATGCACCTCCTTCCATCGGATAGCCGTCAACAACATAAAGTGGATCGTTAGACTGCGTGATAGAACCTGTGCCACGCACCTTTATCGTCAGTCCCTCACCACCTGGAGCTCCGTTCGTTTGCTGGATCAGTACACCGGGAACCTGTCCTGCCATTGCCTCTCCAAAGTTCACAGCCGCCCTGTTTTTCAAATTTTCAGAAGAAACTGAAGCGACGGCAGTCGTTACATCCGACTTTTTTTGCGTACCATAACCGACAACGACTACTTCATCCAGCATTTCCGTGTCCTCACGCAGTTTTACATTAATGCTTTGCAGATTTCCTACTGTAACTTCCTGAGGAGCATATCCAATATAGCTGACTAGTAGAATACTTTTAGAAGAAACTTCCAATGTAAAATTACCATTCAGATCCGTTATCGTTCCATTAGTCGTCCCCTTTTCGACAATATTAGCTCCAATAACAGGTTCACCCGTCGAATCGACAATTTTACCGGAAATCTTTTTCTTGTTCTGGGTAACAGATTGGGATTTCTGAACCAATGTGATATAATTATTTTCAAATCGATACCCAATCCCAGTACTCTCAGCTACCTGCTCCAAATAATCAGATATCTTTGCAGACTTCTTTCGAAAAGACACGGTCTTATTGACATCCACATCCTGATCCCGAAACACAACCAGATAGTCGGTCTGTGTCTCGATTTCTTTGACCAGTTGTTTAATAGTCATGCTATTCTGGCTGATCTTGATCTCAATATTTTGCGCACCAGCCTCTTCTGCCATTAACTGGCACACACAAACAAACAAAAGAAAAAGTGATATTCTCATAATTCTAAAAAAAACTTTAATGCGGTTATTATGCACAATAAAGGACTGTAACAAAGTTTTTCTTTTCATATCTTTGTTCTAAATTTAAAGTGAATACTAAAAAATTACGACTTGTGTTTGCTTTAACTCCTGCGGCAGTTGTTGGTAGCTTCTGCCGCTTTTGTTTTTCTACTGTTCTTTCATCATAGGCTATACGTTTTTATGTTTGACATGTTCTTATTTTAAGGTCACTATGTTCCGCTCTGTGTCTTTCTCTACTTTGAATTTGCGGATTTGCTGCAATACGCGGAAAACATCGTCGAGACTGTCGCGCTGCCTGAATTTTCCCGTATAAGTATCTTTGAATAAAGATGTGTCTTTTACTACGATCTTTACGTCATAGTAAAGTTCCATTTTTTCCAGAATATTGATCAAAGGTTCATTTTCAAAGGCATATATACCGTCAAGCCATAAAAAATGAGCTTTCAGGCGAATCGGTTCTACCTTCATCTTTCCGTTCGAGACAGTCACTTGTTGATCCGGTTCCAAAATGATCCCGTCAGATTCCTTATTCCGGAAAAAGACGCGTACAGAACCTTCCAACAAACTGGTTTGTACATAGCCGGTCGCAGGATAGCTGCACACGTTAAATTGGGTGCCTAAAACTTCCATATCGACATCATGCGTAGAAACAATGAAAGGGCGGGAAGGGTCTTTCGCCACTTTGAAGAAGGCTTCTCCTTCGATCGTAACATTCCTTTTATCATCGGTAAAACGGGCTGGATAGATCAACTTCGACTTCGCATTCAGCCAAACTTCCGTCCCATCCTGCAAGACCAGTTGTGCCCGCTGTCCGGCAGGAGTGTACAGAGTATTCATCACATTCTCCGATAAAAACTCCGCTTGCTCAGGCTGTGCATACCAATATGTCAATATACTTGTTGAAACGACCAATATCAGGATAGCAGCCGCATACCCGATCCGGCGTGTCCAACGCTTCCACATCACGGAGTGTTGCTTTTGCAAAATAAAGCGGTCGTATTTCTGTTTGCCGATTGTTTTATCCTGCACCTGATGTCCTAAGTTCAACAAGGCATATAGATTTTGATACTCTACAAATTCTTTTTTGAGTTCTTCACTCGCCTCGACATCGCGCAGCAGGGATAGTCGCTCTTCCGTGGAAAGTTCCTCATAAAAGTATTTATGTATCCGTTCGTTCATATTTTCCGCTTTTGTTCTTAATAAACGGATCAGGGAACCAAAACCCCCAAGAGGATAAACGGTTTTTTTTAATTAGCGAGTAAAAATATTAATAAAGGGAGATAGTCTTTCAATTCGCTTTTAATTTTTTTATAGGCAATAGCCATTTGATTTTCAACAGTTTTAAGGGAAATATTCAATTCTGCAGCTATGTCTTTCTGTTTTTTCCCCTCTATTTTGCTTTTGATAAAAATTTCCCGACATTTTTTAGGCAAAGAGTCTACCACTTCAGTAATGATCCGTTCGATATCCTGCTCGGAGAGTAGAGACTGATCGAATAATTCCAAGGAGGCAAGTTTCATCCGCAAAGTAGCCTGATACTCTTCCTGTATCAGGTTGACAGCTTCCTTTACAACAATGCGGTGACGTAAAAGGTCGATACAACGGTTTTTGATCGAAGTAAAAAGCAGGGCAACCAGATTCACATCATAAGCCAAGATCTCTTTTTTTTCCCACAATTCGGTAAATACGTCCTGGACGATATTTTCTGCGTCTTCTTCTGACACGACATACTCCAGAGCGAAATATTTCATCCGGGAAAACCAAGAGACATATATTTCTTCAAAATGGTCGGATAGTATTTTCTTTTCAACCAGCATCTTTCTTCTGTGTGAATAAAATCACGGCGTTCTCGATCTCCAAACTTTAATCTTTAAATTATTATATAGAGTGTGAGAGCTGTGACTTATCTATCAAATAGGGCTCTGGAAAACCTTTGGGAGTAAATAAGCAACATACTCCCACACCATACTTACGGATACGATGCGGGATATGCTAACCCATTCTTCCCCCTTTCAAATTTTCCAGATTTTTATTTGAAAGAATCAGTTAAACAACGCAATTGTGCTATTTGCACAATGCAAATATAATAATAGTTATTGGTTAGACAAGTAAACTGTATATTGTATTCAAGACAAACGTATCTAATTTTTAGTCGATAGCTGTGCATAAAGTACAAGAACTTCCGAGAGAAGGAACCAATAAGCTCTCCAAACAGCGTTTCTCGGATCTAGTGGAAACAATTCGCATGATAGGGCATGAGTTATCAGAAATTTCCATTGTTTGAGCCTATGACAAACTATTAATGGCAAGTTTCATTATTCAAACTGGCGAAGGAAGAGCTAAAAATATTCATAGCAACAATTTATTTCTTGTTTTTATATACTTTTGCAGCCTGATTAAATAAGTAATATGAATACACATAATCTTTGTTGCATCGGCCACATTACGTTGGATAAGATTGTAACGCCGAAAAGGACACTGCATATGCCGGGAGGAACATCTTTCTATTTCGCGCATGGAATGAGCAAATTAGATACTTCCGACTTCCTGTTGGTAACAGCTCTTGCTGTCAGTGAGATGGACGCGGTGGAAGAAATACGCAGGAAAGGGATCGATGTAAAGGTTTTGCCCAGTACCCATTCCGTCTATTTTGAAAATACATATGGCGAGAACCAGAACAACCGGACGCAGCGGGTATTGGCAAAAGCCGATCCGTTCACAGTTGAAGGGTTACAGGATGTCGATGCCCGCATCTATCATTTGGGAAGTTTGCTGGCGGACGATTTTTCTTTAGATGTAATCAAATATTTATCGACCAAAGGGATGTTATCGGTCGATGCCCAAGGCTACCTGCGTGAAGTTCGCGGTGAGAATGTTTTCGCCGTAGACTGGCCGGAAAAGGAAGAGGCACTGAAATACATCCATATCCTGAAAGCCAACGAACACGAAACGGAAGTTCTCACCGGATGCAAAAATCCGCGTGAAGCAGCTCTGAAATTAGCCAACTGGGGCGTTAAGGAGGTTTTGCTGACATTAGGAAGCATGGGATCTGTCATTTATGCCGACGGCGAATTTCATGAAATACCCGCATACCCTCCAACAGAGATTGTAGACGCTACGGGATGTGGCGATACCTATATGGCCGGCTATCTGTACATGCGAAACAAAGGAGCTTCATACAAAGAAGCAGGATGTTTTGCCGCCGCCATGTGTACAATCAAGCTGGAAGCCTCAGGACCTTTCGGGGGAACAGAGAAGGATGTTTGGGATATTATCGAAAGGTATAAGTGAAACGATTTATGATTTCAGATTTATGATTTATGAGCTATGTATCACTGATAAATCATAAATCTGAAATCATAAATCAACGCAGTTTCTTAGCCATCACCATATAGGAATAAATAAGGACTACGGCATACCCAAATAGCGGTACGACGAACGAAAACGACATTGTCGAGATATCGGCTACATAGCCCATCAATAACGGTCCGACAGCTCCTCCTATCGGAGACATCATCAAGAAGGACGAAGCACGCTTGGTATAGTCACCCAATCCCCTCAGCGAGATAGCAAAAATCGTCGGAAACATAATAGCCTCGAAGATATAGCAGGCAAATAGAGCACCTTTCGACAGAGTACCTAAATTCAGGGTAACGAACAGAGCGCCCAAAACAGTAAAAATCGCACAAATAAACAAGACTTTCTCCGCTCGGATATAACTCATAATCCAACTACCGATAATACGCCCGATCATAAACAAGCCCAATCCACCAAAGGAAAGAACGATCGCTGCATCATGTGCATCCATCCACCCATCGTCAGTCACATAATTAATAAAGAAACTGTTAATCGATATTTCCGCTATTTCGTAGCAGAACAAGGCCATCACCCCCCAGGTAAAACAACGATGTTTCCACAATCCTTTCAATCCGGCTTTAGCCTCAGCAGTCGTATCTTCGCAATCGTCATGGTTGATCTCCGGCAAGCGGATGCGGAAGAAAATAAGAGCAACAGACAGGACGATAACGCCCATCACGGTATAGGGCAAAGCAATGTTAGCATCTCCGTTGCCGGAAAACAACAGCATTCCACCGATTACAGGTGCACAGATACAACCTAACCCATTGAAGGATTGTGCCAGATTCAAACGACTGGCTGCCGTCTCGCGATCCCCAAGCTCTGTCACGTAAGGATTGGCTGCCGTCTCCAAGAACGTCAGTCCGCAACCGATCACAAACAGGGAAAAGAGAAAGAAGTTGAATGACATCAACTGTTCGCTCGGAATGAAAAGCAACGATCCGATCCCGTAAAGGATCAGACCGAACACCACCCCCTGGCGGTATCCGTATTTATTAATAAAAAGTCCGGCTGGGATAGCCATTGTGAAATAACCCGTGTACATCGTTGCCTGGATCAAAGCAGAATGAGCCTTCGTCATGACAAGCGCCTCCTGGAAATGCTTGTTCAGCACATCTAAAATAGCATGTGCAAAACCCCATAAGAAAAACAGAGATGTGACTAATACAAAAGGAACCAGATACTCTTTCTTTACCAACGATTTCTTTACTTTTTCCATTTTATTGTTATTTGTTTTATACTCATCTTATTCATTTACCGGATTGTAGGGAATCGTGAACCAGAAAGTCGAGCCTTTACCTAACTCCGAATCCACACCGATCTTGCCATCCAAAGACTGTATGATGGACTCGCAGATGGAAAGCCCCAACCCCGTTCCCTGGACAAAGCTGTCAAATTTAGCAAAACGTTCAAAAACATGCGGAATATTCTCCTCGGCAAGTCCTTTGCCGGTGTCCGCCACATAAAAGCGCAGGATAGCGCCTATCCTCTCATATCCCATCGTAATAGAACCCTCCGAAGTGTATTTGCAAGCATTACTGAGGAAATTGGAGAGAACCTGTGTCAGCCGATTCTTTTCCGAATGGATCACACAAGCGACAGACGGCAGATGGCAAACCAAATCGACACCATCCTTCACACGCGACTTATAGACCTGCTGCAAGTTATTGAATATCTCGGACAAGTCGACTGCCGAATAATTGAAATCCATCTGCCCGGCTTCGATCTTCGAAAGGTCGAGAATATCATTGACCAACTGGAGCAAAAGCTCATTATTCGTCTCGATGATCTTGACATATTCACCGATCTCATCCGGCTCTTCCGCCATCGCAATCAGATTCGAGAAGCCGACAATCGCGTTCAGGGGCGTTCGTATCTCATGGCTCATATTGGCTAGGAAAGCGCTTTTCAACCGATTGGCCTCCTCCGCCTTATTACGCAGGCGGATCAGTTCGTTCGTCATCTTCAAGTCCGTAATATCGCGCCTCAACCCGATGAGCTTACGTATCTTTCCATTTTCATTCCGTCCATAGGGAACGGCATGCATCTCGAACCAGCGATCTCCCAGTGCTGGGACCATTGTCCTGATCTGGACCTCCATCACATGGATCTTTCCACAGGCAAGGTCTTCCAAACCTTTCCGAAGCAAATCACGGTCTTCGAGATCTACGAACGAAAGATACTCATCCAACGAAATTGTCATTCCTTCGAACACGGTAGACCGCGGCGAGTAGAAAATCCGAGTATCCGGATTGTACTCCCACGAAATAATCTGAGCAGCATCAAGAGTGAAGTCCAACTGTAGTTTGTTCTCTTCAAGTTCCTGCCGTCTCTTCATCTCACCCGTTATATTTCTTTCCGTCCCGATAATCTGTTCGACTTCGCCAGTCTTTTCCGACTTCAACCCGATTGCATAGGTTTCGAACCAATCATAGCCTTCACCCCGCCGGAAGCGAAACACTTCCCTCAGTTTGTTTTCTACTCCCCTGGACAGGCGGGACATAAACCGACTGTATTTTTCTTTGTCGTCCGGATGCAATAAATCCAGTGCACCTTTATTGCTCAAACCATCGTTGGCAAGCGTCTTCCGGTAAAGAGATGTGAATGTATCCTTCTGCACATCATAGCACCAAGCCGACAGGGAACCGGCATCAAGGGCAACGGACAATTCCCGGCGTATATCATCAAGCTCGAGTTCATTCCTACGAATATCCGTCGTATCAACCATTGTAGCAACAATATATAGGTTTCCCTCTTTATCTTCCAAGCGCGTCTTAGTAGTAACAGCCCAACGGACAGGTAACCCGGTTTCTTCATCAAACAATACCCGGTTAAAAGAAATCGGCTTGTCGCTTTGCAACACCCGGTTATCTTCTTCCCTGAAAAGAGAAGCTTTCAAATCGTTCACTTCAAAATCATTCTTCCCCAACATACAATCAAAGGCCTCTTTATAAAATTCGGAGACTTTGTTGTTGTAGAACAGATAGCGGTACTCATTACTCACATCCTTGATAAACAATCCTACCGGCAGATTATCCATGATCGATTGCAGGAATGTTTTCAAACGCAGGATTTCCTTTTCGGCAACAACATAAGGAGTCACGTCATGGGTAAAGCAGATAACCGAATTATTCTCAAACGGCACAACACGTGCCTTTGTATATTTGATCCGATCCTTTTCCCCGTACTTGCAATTAAAGACAGTCACCTCACCCGTTTCGACCGTCCGTTTCACATGCAAGATAATTTCATCCAGCATCTCTTTAGCCTGCGGATATTCAAGATGAAGATCCTTCAGATTCTTCCCTATCTGGCATCTCGTGTCGACATCTTTCCAATTGTGATTATCAGGGTTCACAATATCCACTATATTCAAATCGGAGTCATAGATGGTCGCCATGTCCGGCATCCGGCTCAAGAGTTCCATCATTTTGGTATTTGCCGTCTTGTAAGCGTCTTCCTTTCGTTTCCTGTAATTTAAGATACCAATAAAAATAACCACCATCAAAATAACCAAACAGACAAACAGGATCACTTCTACCGGATGTTCCTGCCATAATGAAGGTTCTTCGTTATAGAACACCGTATTTTCAGGCAACAACGAGGGGTCGATCCCTGAAGCTACAAACGTCGGATAGTTGATATAATAATTGGGAAGTGAAGGAGTGAACTGAAAAGCCGGACTATTTTCGAATCCTTTCGTCAGAACACAATGAGTCAGCAAAGCCAAGTCTTTACCCAAATCCTCTCCGGAAATAAAATAGCCACCGATGTAATTCATGTTCGACGTGCCCTGATCCAAAACCTGATAAACCGGCTTAGACGTATAACGTGCCAGCTCATTGTGGAGCATCGAATGTGCATGGGGATATTGAAGGGCATCGGTATACCATCCCGCCGATAAGATGGCATAGGAATCATCCATACAGGCAATCGAATCGAGTAGTTGGGGAGTAGACAGCTTACAGCCATCCATATAGCGAAGGTCGAGCGAATCAATCTGCTTGAAAAGATCGTTGATATAGGACTCGAAAAACGCCATATTATAACGATTGTCATAACAAAACGCCACTTTGCGGATATGTGGCTGAAGTTGTTTTATCAGCGACAGGTTCTCAATGACAAAGTCCTTATAGGAATATCCCGTTATTCTGAAATCGCCGAACGACTCTTTCATCGGCATCATATCGGCAACCGAAAACAGCTTCTTGTCTTTATTCTCATAATCAATGAAGGCTCCTTTCACATAACCCAACACGACAGGAATCTCATGCCAGCTATCCACACAAGTGACCCGATAGGAAGACCAAGCCTCATTACCTAGCAGCACGACCACATCCGGCTTTACCTTATAGGCAGCAAAAAGCTGCCGCATCCATCCTACCCAGGTTTCAAAGACGGGAGAAGCCTCGCAGTCCATATACTCAACAAATATTTTCGCTTCCGAATCTACCCGCATCTGATCTATGAAAGACGCAATCAGATGGTTTCCCTCTTCCTTGATCGGAGAATAAGAGCTAATGACCAAAACCTTCTGACCATTGACGCTTGTCGTCCTTGCCTCCATAGGGAAAAGAGAAAGAGTAAAAACAAATAAAATTATCAGTAGTTCGTCGATTATCAACTTGCCATTTAGCATCATTATCCCGTTGTTATTAGACTATACCTGCAAAAGTACAGCATTTTTTCATTTCAAGAACCTAATATGCTTGTATTTGAGCCACATTATGGCAAAAACGTCCCATTAGCCAGGATACGATCATTGACATCAAGCCAATGCTAAGACGGATAATTAGGGAGTGTCAACCAGAAAATCGAGCCTTTTTTCTTCCGACTTAACTTTGAGCTCCCCCCAAGCATTCGACGACCATCTGAGAAGATGCCGTTCAAAAATTACCCACACATCCTTCCTGACATATAGGCACATCGACTTGAATAGCTTTAGTTTATTACAGTATAAAGTTACCCTACTACATATCTGGCATTCCTCCCCATCAATCGATAAATGGAAGCTACGATCAACCAGGAAATGGCAAATGCGACAACCGCGGCGGCAGGTATCTGTAAAGCCACCGGTACATGCAGGGCACGCATCAGAACGACACCCGGACCGGTAAAGAAATAATGCACCATATAGATTCCGAACCCACAAGTCGTTAGGTTTGCCAGCAAACTCTTGATCTTTTCGGATCGCACATCCACTTTTTTCATCAATAGGAAAACGGGGACCGTCATCATCACGACATTAAGAGAACAATAGGTAAAGAAAAGTTCCAGCAATTCTTCGCTGTATTCCGGCAGAGCGGTTACATAGCGGAAACCGAAGAAAGTTACGACATAGCCGATCAAAAACATCGGGATCCCGACCAACAAGATTTTATTCAGACTCCAGTCGTGATTGCGCAGGTAATGTCCTAAAAGCAAATAGCCGTTGAACCCGGCAAAATAATACAACATATTGAAGGAGTTCCAGGAACAGCCTCCCCAGACATAAGGTGAAACGAACTGATAGTAATACGGTAGCAACGTCGACACGCCCCAGGCCAGCAGAAACCATAACTTGGCCTTTTCAGAAGCCTTTTCCACCCAGGCAGAGAAAATAGGCAGGTACAGATACAGACCGATCAATAGATAGATATACCACATATGCACATCCACAATCGAGAAATTCAGCGGAATTTCCGCAATATATCTCAAGGAAATACCCAACGACTGGCGGGCAACTTCTTCGCCAGAATAAGGGAAAAAGTCCAAAATCACCTCCGGTGACAAGCCAAGCAGTCCGGTTATCCAAGGGAACAGGTTATAAAGCACAGACCAAATCAGGAAAGGCCAAAAGACACGACTGATCCTTTTTTTATAAAAGACGGAAGTATCGTCCTTCAATGGCAACAGCAAAGCTCCCGTAATCATCACAAACAGAGGAACACAAGGACGGAGAAACGATCCATAGGCTGCCCCCCAGAACTTAATCTGATCGATATTAGCTGGTGGTTCACCTGGATAAAAGTTAAACGGATCTGCACTATGGCAACAAACCACGGTAAACATGGCAACAAAACGTACCACATCCAGCCAAACAACATGCGATCGGCCAATTGCCGAATTCTGACTCTTCATCATAATATTAGCATCTTACTAAGTTTATATTCCAAGCTAAGAACCGCCCGCCGTGCAAACGGAACCAGAAAAGCTTTCATTGCTTTATCAAACTATTAAAGGATTTGTACGCTCTATAAAAGAGAAAATCCTGACAATCAATATTGTCAGGATTCCTTGTACCCAGACCCGGGATCGAACCGGGATGGAAGTGAATCCATTGGTGTTTGAGACCAACGCGTCTACCAATTCCGCCATCTGGGCATTTGCTTTGAGTAAGTTTGTTTCTCATTTGCGTTGCAAAGGTAGACATTATTTTTAAACCTGCAAACATTTTCCTCTTTTTTTTCATTTTATATCTTCTTAGGATTTATGGATAAACGAAATCCCGGAATATTTCGTTAACTTTGTAAGAGTATAACTAAAAAAACAACCTGGATCATCATGAAAGATAATTATTGCGTTATCATGGGCGGTGGGATCGGAAGCCGTTTCTGGCCTTTCAGCAGAGAAAGTTACCCTAAACAGTTTCTTGACTTTTTCGGTACAGGCCGGTCGCTACTACAGATGACATTCGATCGTTTCTCCAAGATTATTCCGATCGAAAATATCTATATTGTAACAAATGAGCAATACGCTTCACTTGTAAAAGAGCAACTGCCAGAGTTGGGAAAATCGCAGATATTATTGGAACCGGCACGTCGTAATACAGCTCCTTGCATCGCTTATGCGGCATATCATATCAAAGCTTGCAACCCGAATGCAAATATTGTTGTCGCACCTTCCGATCATCTGATTCTGAAAGAGGACATTTTCCTGAAAGATGTGCAGAAAAGCCTCGACTTCGTAAAAGACAACAATGCACTAGTTACGTTAGGCATTAAACCGAGCCGTCCTGAAACAGGCTACGGATATATCCAAAGCAGCGATATCATGCTGGGCGAATTCACGAAAGTGAAGACTTTTACTGAAAAGCCGGATTTGGAACTGGCAAAAGTATTCATGGAGAGCGGCGAGTTTTTCTGGAATTCCGGTCTTTTCGTCTGGAACGTCAACACCATTTTAGAAGCATTCTCCAAATTTCTCCCCGATATCTCCCTCCGTTTCGATTTGGGCAAAGAAAAATTCAACACAGCGGAAGAACGAGATTTCATCGCCGAGAACTTCCCTTACTGCCTGAATATCTCCATCGACTACGGGATCATGGAAAAAGCGGACAACGTATATATGCTCTGTGTTGACTTCGGCTGGGCCGACCTCGGGACATGGGGATCGCTGTTTGACCTGGCGAAGAAAGACGAACAAAACAATGCGCTCCTAAAAAGTGAAGCGATAATGTACGAAAGCAACGGCAATATCGTTGCCCTCGACAATCCGAAACGCCTCACCGTCATACAGGGCATCAATGATTGCATCGTGGCCGAATCCGGCAATGTTCTCCTGATCTGCAAGAAAGAGGACGAACAACGCATCAAACAATTCGTTGCCGATGCACAGATGAAATATGGGAAAGAGTTTAATTAACTGATAATCGCCAATTAATCAGGCATCTCATAATGATCAAAAAAATGACAATTGACAATCAAAGGCCTGCCTTTTAGTTGTCAATTGTCATTTTTTATTTCTTTCCACCTGTAAAAAGCCAAATTTGCGATTATATGTGTTTAAACCAAAAGTGTCGAAGTCCGAAACAATGACAGCTTATGCTCACAGATAAATATCCAATTCGAAAAGGAGATAAAATTTACCTATTTGAAAAAAGTTGCATAAACTTGTAAAGGAAGTGATTGAAAAACGAATAAATATATGGCAATTAAATACAATATGGAATTTTACACCCACATCACAATCCCCAAAACCCCATTTACATTTTCCTATACGGTGCAAACGGTTCTGCTTGGTTCCTGCTTTGCCGAGAACATAGGAAAAAAATTGGAGGGAAACAAGTTCAAGACCGATTTGAACCCATTCGGTACGCTTTATAATCCTTCGTCCATAGCCGAAGCGATTCGCATGCTACTTCAGCCGGAACAGTTCACAGGAGATGATCTTTTTCAGCATGAAGGGATTTATCATAGCTTCAGCCATCACAGCCGTTTTTCCTCACCTTCGGAAACGGAATGCTTAGCCAACATCAATAGGCGACTGTTCAGTTCCGCTGACACGATACTGAAAGCCCAACGGATGATCCTTACTTTCGGCACGGCATGGGTCTACAAGCTGAAAAGTTCGGGAAAGGTCGTATCCAATTGCCATAGGCTGCCAGAAAAGATGTTCGACCGACAGTTACTTACCGTAGGAGAAATCGTAGCGGAATGGAAAAGTCTGCTTCTATCGCTTTGGAAACAGAATCCAGAGCTGAAGATACTCTTCACCGTCAGTCCGATCCGCCATTGGAAAGACGGAGCACACGGTAACCAGCTCAGCAAAGCTACCCTCCTGCTTGCCATCGACGCTCTGCAAAAGGAATTCCCGGAACACACCGCCTATTTCCCAGCTTACGAAATCATGATGGACGAATTGAGGGAGTACCGTTTCTATGCCGACGATATGCTGCATCCATCCACCACGGCGATCGAATATATCTGGGAACGGTTCACAGGCAGCATGCTTTCACCTGATTCGCTGTCAATTCTTAAAGAATGGAAGGATATCCAAAAGGCCATTAACCACAAGCCGTTTCAACCGGAAAGCGAAGCCTATAAACGATTCATCTCGCAAACTTTGTTAAAGATGGAACGACTTAACGAGAAATTCCCTTACTTTGATATGACAAATGAAGTCGAAATGATTAAAAAGAAGTTCTAAACTTAATTATAGAAAAAAGAATGGAATATTCAATTAAAGAAATCGCCGGGATAATTGGAGCTGACGCCCAAAAATTATATGACGCTCCTGTCAGTATATTGCTTACCGACAGCCGCCGTCTTTCATTCCCCGAACAAAGTCTATTCTTTGCCCTCCAGACAAAGACCAACGACGGACATAATTATATACAAGGATTATATAAATTACGTGTACGCAACTTCGTAGTCAGCACTTTTTTACCGGAGTTCGAATCGATGCCTGAAGCAAACTTCCTTGTCGTCAAGGATACACTGAAAGCACTCCAGAAGTTAGCGGCCCATCACCGGAAACGTTTCAATATTCCGGTAATCGGCATTACGGGAAGCAACGGGAAAACGATTGTAAAAGAGTTTCTTTATCAATTATTGCACAACGAGTTCAACATCGTCCGCTCCCCCCGGAGCTACAACTCGCAATTGGGGGTTCCGCTGTCGGTATGGCAGATGAGCGACAAAAATACATTAGGCATCTTCGAAGCAGGCATTTCCCAGCCGGACGAAATGGAACGCCTTCAACCGATCATCGCACCAACCATCGGCGTAATCACAAACATAGGGGAAGCGCATCAGGAGAACTTTATCTCTTCCACGCAGAAATGTCTAGAAAAGCTGACGTTGTTCAACGACTGCGAAGCAATCATCTATGACGGCGACGATGCTTTTATCGCCAACTGCATCGAGTCGGCCTGCCTGTCCCACAAAGCAATCACTTGGAGTCGGACAGACTCGGAAGCCCCTTTGTATATCGAATCGATCAAGAAACTGGATTCCGAAACCATTATCCGCTGCACGCTTTTAGGTTTCGACCGGACATACACGATTCCTTTTACGGACGACGCTTCTATCGAAAACGCCATCCACTGTATGGCCGTGATGTTGTATCTGAAACCGACAAGCGTAAACGATATCGAAAAATTCAAGCGCCTCGAACCGGTTGCCATGCGCTTGGACGTAAAGCAGGGTATCAACAACTGCCTATTGATAAACGACACCTACAATTCGGATATCAATTCTTTGGATATCGCCCTCGACTTCCAACAGAGCCGCCGCGTAGAGAAGAATTTAAAATGCACACTAATCCTTTCAGACATCCTGCAATCGGGAACGTTACCGAAGTCTCTTTATAAGAAAGTTGCGGACTTGGTGCGCAGAAAGAAGATCGATCGCATTATCGGTATCGGCCGTGACTTGAAAGAGTACGGAGGTGCTTTCGATATCGAAAAAGAATTTTACCTGACAACGGATGAATTCATCAAGTCTCCGTCTTTCAAAAAGTTCAAAGACGAATTGATTCTGATAAAAGGCTCCCGCCAATTTCATTTCGAACGTATATCCGAGCTGCTGGAAAAGAAAGTGCATGAGACGATCTTGGAAGTGAACCTGGATGCCGTTGTCCATAACTTCAACTATTACCGCTCAAAGCTGAAGCCAGAAACTAAAATGGTCTGCATGGTCAAGGCTTTCGGATACGGAGCCGGTTCCTATGAACTGGCAAAGACACTGCAAGAACATCGTTGCGACTACCTGGCTGTTGCCGTTGCCGACGAAGGAGAAGAACTGCGCAAGGAAGGCATCTCGATCCCGCTTATCGTCATGAATCCGGAATTCAGCAGCTTCAATGTCTTGTTTGAAAACCAGCTGGAGCCGGAAGTGTACAGTTTCCGTCTGCTCGACGCAATGATAAAAGAGACGGAACGCAGGGGCATCACCTCTTATCCGATCCATATCAAGATCGACACGGGAATGCACCGTTTAGGCTTCCAGCCGGAAGATGTACCGGAGGTTTGCCGTCGCCTGAAAGAACAGAGCGGCGTAGTAGCTCGCTCCGTATTCTCACATCTCGTAGGCAGCGACTCCTATATCTTCGACGATTTCACAAAAAAGCAACTGGATACGTTCACCCGCGTGGCAGCAGAACTGGAAGCCGGGTTGGAATACAAGGTGATCAAGCATATCCTGAACTCGGCCGGAATAGAACGGTTCACCGATTATCAGATGGATATGGTACGTCTCGGCATCGGCCTGTATGGAGTCAGTGCCTCCGGTCAGAAAGGGTTGCGTAACATCAGCACGCTGAAGACGACTATCTTGCAGATACAAAACGTTCCGGCAGGCGATTCCATCGGCTACAGCCGGATGAGCTATGTAAAGCGCGATTCCCGCATCGCGATTATCCCGATCGGTTATGCCGACGGCTTGGACCGTCATTTCAGCAATGGTGGTGGCGAGGTCGTGATTAATGGCCACCGTTGCCCGATCATTGGCAATATCTGTATGGATGCCTGCATGATCGATGTCACCGATACCGACGCACACGAAGGAGACTCCGTCATCATTTTCGGCGAAGAACTCCCTGTCAGCGAACTTTCGGACAAACTAAAGACCATCCCATACGAGATACTTACCTCTATCTCGCCGAGGGTAAAAAGAGTGTACTACAGGGAATAAATATCCGGGGGCCCTATCCAGTCCCAGACTTGAAGGGGTTTCATGTAAGCGATTGCGTATCTTGCACATTTTTACTATCTTTGTGCCGTAACATATTAAAATAAAAGGTATGAGTCATAATTTATTGAAAGGCAAGCGAGGCATTATATTCGGTGCGCTGAATGACATGTCCATCGCCTGGAAGGTGGCTGAAAAAGCCGTAGAAGAAGGAGCAACGATCACACTGAGCAATACACCGATCGCCGTTCGTATGGGACAGGTGGATGCTCTGGCTGAGAAGTTGCACGCCGAAGTTATTCCGGCGGATGCTACGAGCGTGGAAGATTTGGAAACGGTTTTCTCTAAATCAGTAGAAATATTAGGGGGTAAGATAGATTTCGTTTTACATTCCATCGGCATGAGCCCGAACGTGCGCAAGAAGCGTACTTACGATGATTTGGACTACAGCATGTTGGAAAAGACACTGGATATCTCCGCAATCTCTTTTCACAAGATGTTGCAGGTTGCCAAAAAGCAGGATGCCATTGCCGAATACGGTTCAGTGATCGCCCTCTCATATGTGGCAGCACAACGTACATTCTTCGGATATAACGACATGGCAGATGCCAAGAGCCTACTGGAATCCATTGCCCGCAGTTTCGGCTACATCTATGGCCGTGAAAAGAACGTGCGTATCAATACCATTTCCCAGTCACCGACATTGACTACAGCCGGTAGTGGCGTGAAAGGCATGGATCATTTGATGGATTTCGCCGAAAAGATGAGCCCGCTGGGCAATGCCACAGCCGACGAATGTGCAGACTATTGCGTTATGATGTTCTCCGACCTCACCCGCAAAGTCACAATGCAGAACCTCTACCACGACGGTGGCTTCTCAAGCATGGGTATGAGCCTTCGTGCCATGAACCAGTACAGCAAAGGTCTGGAAGAATATACCGACGAAAACGGACACATCATTTACGGTTAAGCCGTAAATCAGGTGAAAGCGGAAAGGTGAAAGTGGAAAGTTTACTTCGTGTTTTCTCAAACTTTCAGCTTTCAACTTTCAATTTTCAACTCATAACGCTATGCTCGTAAAAATATACCCCGAAAACCCCAATCTCAGGGAGATAGACAAGGTGGTCAATATCATGCGCGACGGTGGCCTCGTGATTTACCCGACCGACACCGTTTATGCCATCGGTTGTGACGCGTTGAATGTGCGTGCAGTCGAAAAGATCTGCCAGCTGAAAGGCGTCAACCCGCAGAAAAGTAACCTGTCCATTATCTGTTATGATCTTTCCAATCTGAGCGAATACGCCAAAGTGAGCAACGCTGCTTTCAAGTTGATGAAGAAAAACCTACCGGGCGCCTTTACCTTCATCTTGCCGACCAGCAGTGAGCTACCAAAAATCTACAAGAACAGAAAAGAGGTAGGGATCCGCGTGCCGGACAATAATATCATCCGTACACTTGTACGGGAACTCGGAAATCCGATTTTGACCATGTCTTTGCATGACAAAGACGAGATCATCGAATACAGTACCGACCCCGAACTGATCGAGGAGAAGTATGAAAACCTAGTGGACATCGTCATCGACGGCGGTTACGGAGGTACGGAAGCCTCGACCGTCATCAACTGCACAACAGACGACTTTGAAATCATCCGCCAAGGAAAAGGAGAATTAATCTATTAAGCAAACAAGACAAGATGAACTGGAATCAATTACTCTCCGGCAAACGTTTCGGAATGGAAGAATATCACGAACGCAAACATGAACGCACCGATTTTCAGCGAGACTACGACCGCCTGATCTTTTCCTCCCCTTTCCGCCGTTTACAGAACAAGACTCAGGTATTCCCCCTACCGGGCAGTATATTCGTGCACAACCGTTTGACACATAGCTTAGAGGTCTCCTGTGTAGGACGCTCATTAGGCAACAATGTCGCCAAAGGCCTGATGCTGAAATATCCCGACGGAAGCGTCAATTTCCCGGAAATAGGTTCCATCGTCTCAGCCGCCTGTCTTGCCCACGACATGGGCAACCCGCCATTCGGACATTCAGGAGAACGGGCGATCTCCGCTTACTTTGCTGAAGGTAACGGAAAAAAGTTACAGGAAAAGATTCTCAACGAAGGAGGGCGCTATGAAGACTTTCTTCATTTCGAAGGGAATGCGAACGCCATGCGTCTGCTCACCCACCAGTTCATCGGGCGCCGCAAAGGGGGCTTTGCCCTGACATACAGCACGCTTGCCTCCATCATCAAATATCCGTATTCTTCCGTTTACGCAGGGAAGAAAGGAAAATTCGGTTTCTTCCAGTCGGAAGAGGAGGCTTACCTGCGCATTGCCAACGAATTAGGCATTAGCCGGAACCCGGAAGACGCAAATAGGTTCGTCCGCTATCCGCTTGTTTATTTGGTGGAAGCAGCTGACGATATCTGCTACCAGATCATGGATATCGAGGATGCCTACAAACTGCATATCCTAACAACGGAAGAAGCCATCCGGTTGCTCCTCAATTTTTTCGAAGGGGAACGCCTCGACCATATTGTCCGTGTCATGAAGATGGTAGACGATACCAACGAACAGATCGCCTACTTACGTTCCTGTATCATCGGCCTCTTGGTTGACGAATGTTCCCGCATCTTCCTCGAAAACGAAGAGGATATCCTCAGCGGAACATACAACACTCCGCTTATCGATAACATTTGCGATCAGGCAAAAGCCGCATACGACACCTGCTCAAAAACCGCTTACAAAAAGATATACCGCGCCAAAGAAGTTTTAGACATTGAACTAGCAGGTTACCATATCTTCAGTCATTTGATCGACACGCTGACAGAAGCTGTCATGAACCAGGATCATGCCTACAGTAAGCTCCTGTTGCAACGCATCCCGGAACAGTACGACACAAACGCACCAACCGTCTACGGCAAAGTACAATGCGTCCTCGATTATATCTCCGGCATGACAGATGTATATGCATTGGATTTATACCGCAAGATCACAGGGATGAGCTTGCCGGCAGTCTAATATTCTTCCCTATACTTGCTCTCCTGTTTATCATCAAGAATGCTCAGGTAGCTTTTATATCGCGATTCGCTGATATAATGTTCTTCTACGGCACGCAAGACGGCACAGCCCGGCTCATGGCGGTGAGAGCAGTTATTGAATTTGCAATCAGCGGAGAATTTGAATATTTCAGGGAAGTAATGAGCGATTTCCGCACCTTCCATTTCGATCGTGCCAAAACCTTTGATACCTGGAGTGTCAATCAGGTAACCGCCATCCGACAAAGGAATCATCTCAGAGAAGGTGGTAGTATGCATTCCCTTGTTATGGTATTCGGAGATATCGCCGGTACGGAGATTGACACCTGGGATCAGTTTATTGATAATAGTTGATTTCCCCACACCTGAATGACCCGACAATAAAGTGATTCTCCCTTTAAGGTCTTCTCTCAACACATCCAAGCCCTCTTCGGTACGGGCACAAAGCATAGAGCAAGGATAGCCGATCGTCGTATACAGATTGACCAAATCGTCCAATAATTCCCGGTCACCGCCATGATAGCGATCTATTTTGTTGAAGACTAACTTCACCGGCACACGATAAGCCTCGGCTGTAGCAAGAAAACGGTCGATAAAAACGGTAGTGGTAATCGGATAGTTGACTGTCACGATCAGCATCGCCTGGTCTACGTTCGCGGCGATAATATGCGACTGCTTGGAAAGATTGGAAGCGCGGCGGATGATGTAATTCTTCCGGTCTTCGATCTTGGTGATAAAGGCGGTCCCTTCGGTATTGATATCAATATCGACCCGGTCTCCGACCGCAACAGGATTGGTGGTACGGATATCTTTCAGGCGGAAATTTCCTTTGATCTTACTTTCTATATCGCGACCATCATCGGTGCGTACGGTATACCAGCTACCCGTATTCTTAATAACCAATCCCCTCATGTTAATTGAAAGTTGAAAGTTGAAAATTGAAAGTTGAAAGATAAGGAGGAAAGGAAGGATCTATTCCGCCACTTTCAACTCTCAACTCGTTATACCGTCATTATTTCTTTTTCTTTTGCAGCGTAGAGTTCATCTACTTTCTTGATATACTTGTCATGGACCTTCTGAACTTCTGCTTCTGCATCTTTCTCGACATCCTCAGGAGTTCCGTCAGTCTTAATGCTCTTCTTCAATTGCTCAATTGCATCACGGCGAGCGTTACGAATACTGATTTTAGCAGTTTCCGCTTCCTGCTTAGATTGTTTAGCCAACAGACGACGCCGTTCTTCCGTCAGAGGAGGAATACCCAAACGAATCACTTCACCATTGTTTTCAGGAGTGATACCGACTTCGGAATCCATGATCCCTTTTTCAATATCCTTGATAATCTTCTTCTCCCAAGGAGTAATCATGATCGTTCTCGCATCCGGAACAGTTACGGTAGCCACATTTGTCAAAGGAACAGGAGCACCGTAATACATTACTCTCACGCAATCCAAGATTTTCGGATTCGCCTTACCGGCACGAATATGAGACAACTGTTCATCCAAATATTCGATCGCAAAGGTCATCTTCTCTTCTGCCGCCTTTACATACTGTTTTATATCTGCCATAAGTGATTGTATATTTTTGTTTTCTTTGTTTGTTAGGCAAACAAAAATAGTAAAGTTTTTCTTTTTGGCAAACTGTTTATGGAAATATGTTATTCCCGAACCGCTGGGACTACTTCAGCTTTGTAAAAAGGAAAAGCAGGTAAAACACTCCGACTGCCAAAACCAGCAAGGCGCCTGTCTGCGAATGAAGAGCATCAGAAGCAAAGCCCATCAAGAGCGGAAAAACCGTTCCACCGAAAAGTCCCATAATCATCAAGCCGGATACTTCGTTCTGCCGTTGGGGCATCGACAATAAAGCCTGAGAGAAAAGGATGGAGAAGACGTTCGAATTGCCATATCCGACCAAAGCGATGCTGACATATAGCAGAGCCTTGCTGTCGAACAAAAGGAAACCTGCCATCGAAGCTACCATCAACACGACACTGACAACAAAAAATTTCTTCGGTGTCCAATGGGCCAGGATCAACGAACCAGTCAGGCAACCGACCGTACGGAAGATAAAATAGAGGCTCGTTGCAAACGCTGCCGCATGTATGTCCATCCCCAACCGTTCCATTAGGATCTTCGGGGCGGTAGTATTCGTGCCGACATCTATGCCGACATGACACATGATACCGACAAACATCAACAGGATAAACGGGTTACCCAATAAGGCAATGCATTCGGCAAATGTGGAAGGTTTGCCTTCAGGTGCCTCTTCCTTGATAGAAGTCGCCCCCAACAGTAAAATCGCCACAATTGCTATCACCATATAGATCGGAAACAGTACACGCCAGCCCAATCCCAGCGAAGGGATCGCCGCCGTCGCTCCCCACATGGCGATATAGGGCGCCAGAAAAGAAGCGATCGCCTTGACAAACTGCCCGAAAGTCAAACTACTCGCCAACTTATCTTCAGTAATAATATTAGAGAGAAGCGGGTTCAGAGAGGTCTGCATCAAAGCATTCCCAATCCCTAATAAAGAAAAAGAGACCAACATCACCATATAGCCATCGCCGAAACATGGGATCAGCAACGACACGAAGGTAACAACCAGGCTCAGCATGACCGTCTTTTTCCGTCCGATCTTATTCATCAACATTCCCGTCGGGACGGAAAAGATCAGAAACCAGAAGAACACTAAAGAAGGAAAGATATTCGCTTCGGAATCCGTCAATCCTAAATCCAACTTCACATAGTTGGAGGCAATTCCTACCAAATCCACAAATCCCATCGTGAAGAAAACTAACATCACTGGGATCAGCCTTATATACAAGCGTTTCTCTTTCATAATCAGTCTTTATTAGGATAAGCAGGCCATGCACCCTCTTTCGTACAAACAAAAGCTGCTGTCCCGACAGCTGTTTGATGGGCTTCGCGCAAGGATTTACCGGCTAATATAGAATAAACGAATGCTCCAGAGAAAGAATCTCCCGCCCCGACCGTATCAGCCACCTCGACTTTGGGAGTAAGAATCGTCGACTTGTCGGCAGCCGTATAGACAGAGCTGTAGCGACTGCCGGCAGTCAAAATCATATAGCGCAGGCTGTAACGCTCGACCAATTGGCGGCAAGCCGTATCTTCATCCTCCGAAAGGGAGAACATTTCACGTATCAGGTCGAGTTCCTCGTCATTGATCTTAAATACATTCGCCTCTTCCAGCAGACTGGCGATCAACTCCTTCGAGTAATAAGACTGACGGATATTGATATCGAAAAACCGAAGCGCCTCTTTACAGGCATAGGAAAGTAACGCATGAATCGTCGCACACGATTCGGGCGAACGCTGCGCCAACGTACCGAAGCAGATGGCATCCGCTTCTTTCACCAGGTCGATGGCTTCCTGAGTCAAAGGTATATGATCCCAGGCAACACCTTCTATAATCGTATAGGTCGGGATACCGTCTTTCAACTCCACCATCACGCTTCCGGTAGGATATTCGACTGTCCCCAGCAAATGGCAGATACTGTTCTTATCCAACTCCTGGACGATCTCCGTCCCAAACACGTCATTCCCGACCGCGCTAATCGCATATCCTTCGGCCCCCAATTGGGTAGCATGGTATACAAAATTGATCGGAGCGCCTCCGGCACGCTTCCCCGTTGGCAACACATCCCAAAGGAGTTCGCCTATACCGACAACAACAGGTTTACTATCTTTCATTAATTTACTTATTTTATATTTTCTAAATTACTCCCAGATGGATCGGAACGTGTATACTTCCATTTCTTTTACTTCGATATTATTTCCCAAAAAATGGAATCCTTCCCTGTTTTTCAAGTCCGGCCGACGCTCCATCGAATAAGAATAAGCCCCATCATCAATATAAACTTCAATAGAAGTTTTATCCAAGATAATATCGGCTGTGATTTCCATACTTGTCATGTCCTCGGGCGAATAAAACACACCATTGATCCGGTTATAATTCATATCGTAATCCAGTAATGACTGCCCGAACAGGTTCAGGCCGGCATTCGTGGCATGAGACAATTTGAGGGTTGTACGGATACGCAATGTACTTGCATCCTTATACTGCCGAAGCAGTTCATCTGCTTTATCTGCCGTCAGCGCTCTCCACTTTCCGGCTGAGGTCTGCAAGCGGTCAAGTTCTTCGATCGGTTTACTAAACAGGCGAATGCCATCTTTCGTCGTTCTCAAAGACAACTCCGTCGGGAATAACATCATCCCGTTAAAAGGCATTCCCGGATGAGAGATACGCCCCCAACCGATCTGAATACGACGGCCATCCGACTCAGGTATATTCGTAAACGTCTGGGCAGCATAGATAGAACCGGTAGAATAGTAATATTTGCCGGATTCAGGTGTAAATTTCTTTCCGTCAAACGCACCTAACATATAAGTCCCGGAAGCACCGTACATCACCCATTTGGTATTGTCCTTATTCCCATCGACAGGAAGTTCGAATAATTCAGGACACTCCCAAAAACCGGTAATATGGCTTTCGAACGTCCAGTCTTTCAAGTTGTCGGAGTTGTATATGGAATGTCCGTCGCGCTCATTCAGCACCATGACCCATTTACCTGATGGTTTATGCCAAAAGACTTTCGGATCGCGAGTATCCTTACTGTTCCATTTGGCCTTAGAATCGATCACAGGATTGCCCTCATATTTTGTCCAAGTGCGTCCTTTATCCAGGCTATAGGCTATACATTGCACCTGCTTTTCCGGGTTGTCAGCCGTATAAATAGCCACCATTGCCGGAATACCATTCTTTCCGAAGCCGGAAGTATTGTCATAGTCGATCACTGCCGAACCGGAAAACATCGTACCGTGTTCGTCGGGATACAGGGCGATCGGTAGCTCTTCCCAATGTATCAAATCATTGCTTACTGCATGCCCCCAATGCATATTCCCCCAATCGCGTTCATACGGATTATGCTGGTAGAACAAGTGATATTCACCGTCATAATACAGCAATCCATTAGGATCGTTGTTCCATCCTCTACGTTGAGTATAGTGGATTTGCGGACGGTTGGTTTCTTTATACAAGCTATCTTGTCCGGCTATTTCATCCGCTTGATAAATCTTGTTTATACCTGTTTTATTCCCAGTATAAGATATTTTTATCTCTTTGTTCTTCAAGGCAGACATATCACAAAACACCCAATAGTCTGGTTTTCCTGAGGCCAAACGAATCTCGAACGCCCGCTCTTGCCGCCCTCCCACATCAAATGTCATCAGAGCCCGGTCTACCTGATGCGAAACCGGCAGATTGAGGTATCTCTTCGTTATTTTCATTGTCAGGTCTTGCGCGCTCAAGGTAAAGACACAATCCACCAAGGCACTCGCAAGCACCCATATACGTTTGTTATTCATTTCAGCATTAATTATGCACCAGCGTTCCGATATGTTCACCACTCATCACCTTTTTCAGGTTGCCATTGGTGTCCATATCGAAAACGATGATCGGAAGATTGTTTTCCTTACACATCGTGGTGGCTGTCAGGTCCATCACCTTGAGGCCGCGCGTATAGATTTCGTCGTAGGTGATGTCCGAGAACTTGGTAGCAGTCGGATCCTTTTCCGGATCGGCAGTATAGATACCATCTACACGGGTTCCTTTCAGCATCACATCCGCTTCGATCTCGATACCACGCAGAGAAGAACCTGTGTCAGTCGTAAAAAACGGATTGCCAGTACCGCCCGACATAATCACAACATGGCCCTGTTCAAGCAATTCGATCGCACGCCATTTGTTATAAAACTCGCCGATCGGTTCCATACGGATAGCAGTCAGCACTTTGGCTTTCACGCCCTGAGCGACGAGGGCAGAACTCAAGGCTAGACTGTTGATGACCGTTGCCAGCATCCCCATCTGGTCGCCTTTCACACGGTCGAAGCCTTTGGAAGCCCCGCTCAGGCCGCGGAAGATATTGCCGCCACCAATCACAATTCCGATCTGGACACCCATTTCGGCTATTTCCTTGATCTGCGTCGCATATTCGTTCAGACGAACTTCGTCTATACCATATTGTTTACCTCCCATAAGCGATTCTCCGCTTAATTTCAACAGGATACGTTTGTACTGAGCCATATTGTCTTGATTTATTTGATTGTTATACCCACAAAAATACAGTATTTCAATGACCCAGCAATAGCAGTCCTTTATTTTAGTAAAACATTTTAACGAGACTGTACACCCACTGTAACAATTTTGTAACATCTCCCTTCTACCTTTGTCTGTAGAAAAGAGAAACACACACTTATATTACTTATTTTGAAGACGCGAAGAAATCACCAAGACCTTATTCCTAACTTTTATACGGCAATCCTCTTTCAGCGGAAAGAAACGGGTTGCCGTATATTTTTTACCTAAACAATCCCGCAATACCTATAAATACTTTAAAAACCGAAACAATACGGATTTACCTCTTGTTTTGAATAAACAAAACTAAAGTAGTAATCATTTAAAAACGTAATGGTATGAAAGATTTATTAATCGGTATGGTAGTCGGAGTTGTCACAGGTTATGTACTCCGCAAAATGGAAGATGATGGTAAATTCCGTTGCCTCCACGCAAACCTCCACCACCTCGCTTCAAAGGCAAAAGAAGAAGCGATGAACCTGAAAGACGCAGGCTTGGACAAAGTAGAATATGTTGCCGACCGCGTTCATCAGGTTGCAGAGCAGGAAAAGAGCAAAAAATAAAACAGTATTCATGGGACGCAGACAACGCAGACGAGCGCAGATATTATTAATTATCAGCAAAATAAATCTGCGTTCGTCTGTGTGTTCTGCATCATCTGCGTCCAGTGATATCAAATTGACACACCCTCCTCGAATTATCGTAACAGACGTGTTTTACTAACACGCCTCTCCATTTTTATCAGAGTTTATCCTTTAAATATTTTCCCGTATAAGATGCCTCGCACATGGCCACCTCCTCCGGCGTTCCGGTGCAAACCAGATTTCCTCCGGCATTTCCTCCTTCGGGGCCAAGATCAACCAGATAGTCGGCACATTTGATCACATCCATGTTATGTTCGATAATGACAACCGTATGACCTTTATCGATCAGGGCATTGAAAGCCTTCAGCAACGTCTTGATATCATGAAAATGCAGACCGGTCGTCGGCTCGTCAAAGACGAAAAGCGTCGGTTCCTGTTTCTCCTGCCCCAGATAGTAAGCAAGTTTCACACGCTGGTTTTCACCACCGGACAAAGTGGATGAAGTCTGTCCGAGTTTGATATACCCCAACCCGACATCCTGGAGGGGTTTCAGCTTTTTGACGATCTTCTTTTCCTGTGATCCCGGATATTGTCCAAAGAACTCAATCGCCTGGTTCACGGTCATTTCCAGCATATCATAGATACTCGCACCGTGATATTCGACATCGAGTACATCCTGTTTGAAGCGCTTGCCATGGCAGGTTTCGCATTCGAGGGTGATATCGGCCATGAACTGCATCTCGACCGTGATCTTTCCTTCTCCTTTACATTCTTCACATCGTCCGCCTTCCTTATTAAAGGAGAAATAGGCAGCCGAATAGCCCATCTGCTTAGCCAAAGGCTGCTCACCGTAAAGTTTACGGATCTCATCGTAGGCCCCGATATAGGTCACCGGGTTGGAACGGGAACTCTTGCCGATGGAGTTCTGGTCTACGAACTCGATATTTTTGATCATGTGCATATCGCCTTCCAAGCCGGAACAGTCAACCATCAAGCGGGCAGCCTCGTCTAAATAATGCTTGACACCTTCGTAAAAAATATCACGCACGAGCGAACTTTTACCCGAACCGCTGACGCCTGTTACGACTGTCATCACATTCAGGGGGAACTTCACATCGATCCCTTTCAAATTGTTTTTACGGGCGCCTTTCACCTCGATATAATTATTCCAAGGACGACGATAAAGAGGCACTTCTATCTGGTCTTCTCCTGTCAAATACCGGACGGTATAGCTGTTGCTACTGGTTTTCAAATCGTCCACATCACCCTGATAGACCACCTCTCCACCCAAGCGACCGGCTTTCGGACCAATATCGATAATGTAATCGGCCGCACGGATAATTTCTTCGTCATGTTCTACCACGACAACCGTATTGCCTAATGCCTGCAATTGCCGGAGCACCTTGATCAGCAAATCGGTGTCGCGCGAATGAAGTCCGATACTCGGCTCGTCCAATATATAAAGAGACCCGACCAAGCTACTCCCCAAAGAGGTCGCCAAATTGATACGCTGGCTTTCTCCTCCGGAAAGAGAGGCAGACAGGCGGTCAAGCGTCAGATAGCCCAACCCCACATCCAACAGGAATTGCAGGCGGTTAGTGATCTCCGTCAGCAAACGTTTGGCAATGGATGCCTCGTTCTCGTCAAGTCGAAGATTATCGAAAAAGGCTTTTGCTTCCGTGATCGGAAGGGTAACCAGTTCCGCAATATCCTTTCCCCCTACCTTTACATACAGGGCTTCAGGACGCAGGCGGGACCCTTTACAGGTCGGGCAAACGGTCTTTCCGCGATAACGTGCCAACATCACACGATACTGTATCTTATACAGGTTCTCTTCCACAAACTTAAAAAAGTCATCGATGCCATGCAGCCCGCGGGCACCGTGCCAAAGCAGGTCTTTCTCCTTTTGTGTCAGATCGTAATAGGGACGGTGGATCGGGAAGTTGTATTTCTCGCTCTTCACAATAAACTCTTTCAGCCACTCCCCCATCACATCGCCTTTCCAGCAAACTACCGCTCCCTGGAAAACAGACAAGCTTTTATCCGGCACGACCAGATTTTCATCGATACCGAGCACCTTCCCGAAACCTTCACAAGTCGGGCAGGCGCCTAACGGGTTATTAAAACTGAACATCATATCGGTCGGTTCCTCGAACACCATACCATCGGCCTCGAATTTCTTGGAATACTCTTTTACAACCGTTCCTTCGGATGTGTAGATACGGATGATACAGGTATCGTGCCCTTCAAAAAATGCCGTTTCGGCAGAATCAGCAAGACGGCTTTTCAATGTCTTGTCATCCGATACGACCAGACGGTCTATCAACAGTTCGATCACCGGGGAGGAAAGCAATGTGTCATCCGCCAATACTTCACCGATACGGTAAACGGTCTCGCCAATGGACAAACGGGTATAACCTTCTTTTTGCAAGATTTCCAACTGCTCCTTGATGCCACGTCCATCCGGCAGGACGACAGGAGCATATACGGCAAAGCGTGTTCCGGCAGGGTAACCTAAAACTTCTTTCACAATATCGCTTACCTGGTGTTTCTTCACTTCTATCCCAGACACGGGAGAGATAGTTTTCCCGATACGGGCATATAGGAGCCGAAGGTATTCGTATATCTCCGTAGAAGTTCCCACCGTCGAGCGCGGGTTGCGGGTGTTCACCTTCTGTTCGATAGCGATGGCAGGGGGAATGCCTTTGATATAGTCGCACTCCGGCTTACTCATACGCCCCAAGAACTGGCGTGCATAGGCCGAAAGGCTCTCCACATAGCGACGCTGCCCCTCTGCATACAACGTATCGAATGCCAATGATGATTTTCCACTACCGGAAAGGCCGGTTATAACGACCAGTTTATCTCTGGGAATCTCGACATCGATATTTTTCAGGTTATTGATTCGAGCTCCCTTGATGAATATAGAATTGTTTTCGGACATAATGATGATTTATCAGCCTGACATATAGACACGGATTACACATCTGTGTAATCCGTACCCAATATAAACATCGCAAAGGTAAAAAAGGATTGCCGTTTTGCCAAGTAAACGTTTGACATTCACATTCGGAAACAATCAATTTACACATTCTATATAAACGGGGCCGATCAGGCCGGATTTCTGCAACGTATCGGCAGGCTTCCAGCTATTGCAGGGTGTCCAGGTTTTTCGTTCGGACTCCGGCAAACCGCTATCACCGATCAAACGGTTCATCCAAGTGGTAACGACCTCTATCTCGACTTTATTCTTCCCTTTCCGAACCAAATCCGAAACATTTACCCGGTAGGGAGCCGTCCAGACACCACCGGCATACCGACCGTTGATCTTCACTTTTGCCATTACACCGACATCGTTCAGATTCAGATACAATTCGCCCTCCGGCTTCTTTTTCAATTTAAATTCCGTCTCGTACCAAATCGTACCGGAATAATAGCGGATATCGGGATTCTCGTTCTTGCTGATATCTTCCAGGTGGACAAAAGTCTGGCTTGCCGGACCTCTTCTCTTTTCCTCAAAGGAGACTCTCCAAGGAGCATCCAGGCGAACAAGCGTCTGCGGAACCGGATAGTTCAGTTCCAAACCTGTTCCCTCAGCCTTTACGGCCGGCCGGCGGAACACGACAAAAGCACTCTCATAAGGATGCAACTTCAAAGGAACAACTGTCCCCGTAGCTGTCTCTTCATAAGCAGGAAGCGTACGAATACGGCCGGTTACTGCATCCCATAACTCCGGTTGCCTTGAACGGATACGGAATTCAGGACTGATCTCAACCGTCTCGTCTTTCTGATTGGAGATAAAATAGATCTCAGCATCTCCAGCAGAACGGTGTCCGTAGAGAACCGGAGCATCCGCCGGCAATCCGCAGTCCGGTACACAACCGATATGCTTCAAGGCCTCTTCCATCGTCATACCCAACAACAACTCTCCTTTTCCTCTTTTAGCTGCCTTCACGCTCCGCCCGTCCAGACCGCCCCATAATTCGTCGGCCAATTTCTTAACCTGCCTGTCAGCCATCGGAAAAGATTCGCCACTCGGCGAACGTTTCGGAGCAGGCCCCAAGACAACCGCCCCATCTTCGATCAGTTTCCCGATCTTGGCAAGCAGTTCGGGACGCATGGTCTCTAGCTTCGGAAGTACCAGTATTCGGTATTGCGTACCATGAGGCAGCGTCAGCAAACCGTCTTTGACAAAGAGGTCGCGCTCGATCACCTCGGCATTGATATAATCGAACTGGTAGCCTTTCGGCAGTTCCGGTTCTACAATACCGGTCATCTTGGGAGCATCTTCGCCGATGAAATAAGCGACATCGGCAATATTCAAACCTTGTTGCAACATATAGTTGACACGTTTCAGATAGGATGTAAACAAATCCATCTGCGGATACCAAGTGTTCAACCGGTTGAATTCGCTGCTGAACCAGGCGTTCATCCCCGGTTCCCGTTCTTCCGATGGCTGCGAGATATAGACATGCAACAACGTATTATTGATTCCTTCCGTAAAGAAACGGTCGCCACGCTGTTTCATCATGGCAGGATAACAACTGAAAGGCGTCCCTCCGCTGGTGAACGATTCGGCCGAAATCTTCTGCTTTCCATAGATATGTCCACAGGAAGAGGCGGCACGGTTCTCGATATTCCCCAAATCGCCAAAACTCCAGAACTCGCCTCCTATCTCGTCCGATTGTCCGCCATATTGCAGGAACTCACCGGGGAACCCCCAGTGCCCGTAGTTTTCCAACCAGGTTGTCAAGCCATATTTATGGCACACCTCCCGTAAGCCGCCGACATAATCGTATGCAACCTTATCCGCGATCAGACGGCGCAGATCCCAAAGGAAACGGTCGGAACGATCCTCGCTCCCGACCACATATCCTTCATAAGCGGGAAGGAACGGTAACGGGTCATAGCCGTAACGCGCCTGGAATTCCGACAAGAAATCGTCGGTAAAGTTTTGTCCGCCCGTTTCGTAACTATCTTGTACGACTACTTTCCAGCAAGCACGATCTTCAGCCGGAATACGACGGTATATTTCACCCATGAAAGCCTCGAAATGCGCTTCTACATGCTTGCGGCTCATCTTATCTATCTCCAGTCCGGTCGCTTCGGGATCGGCCGGGCTGTTCGTCACGCCCGTCGGGAGCATACCGGTACGCAGGATCGTCCATTCTCCCGCCGGAGCTTTCCAGACAAGGCGGTCTCCTTGCAAGAAAGCAGAAATATCCAATACTTTCCCCGGATCGATAACCAGAGAGGGATCACCCACTTCCGGTTGTACCGGCCACTGGTATTCATGCCAATAAGGAAGCGGAGTCTGAAACATCTTGGCTAATGTCTTTTCGGGATAACGTTCCACAATAGGAAGAGATGAGAATTCCACCTCTCCCAATCCCGTACCGGAAGCCGTGTTTGCCAGTTCCAATCGGAACTCGCTTGCCGTCGTCTCCGGGACAGAGATAACAACCGGAGCATACGGATCGAAGCCGACATTCAAATTCGCATTGAAACGGTCGATCTTAAATTCGGACAGCATCCGATAGCCCCCGTTCTCTTTTACAAATAAACGGGCATTGGTTTGAATCGGCTGACGGGCAGGGAAGATTTGCAAACTGCGTAAAGTAAACGGTTGGTCCGTCCTGAAATCGATCGCCACCGGCTTTTCGCTTTTTTCCGTAAAAAGCATAACCGTTTCCTTATTCCCATCAACCAAATGGTTCAGATTTTGCAAAGACATAGCAGATGTCACTTTGGTATTTGCTGCCGACAACCGGGTTGTTTTCTTCCCGATAGATGGAAAAGCGATCACCTTTACATCCTGAAAGTCCTTATCCGGCTTCGTCAAAACCACCTCTACCTGTTTTCCACCGCTGACCTCCGCCTTTACCGATGCTAAATAACGCATCGCCTGCTCCGGTTTCACCCACGGACCGCCCGACTGGCTCCATCCGGGTGAATTAAAGATGCCGATCTCTATCCCCAATTCCGTTGCTGTTTTAAGGGCTGCGTGCAGTATTTTCCACCATTCCTCACTATAGAACGGCACGGTCTTATAAGGCGTCTGGATTCCTTCCAGTCCGATATTCCCGATAAAAGCCCGGTTGATCCCGGCTTCTTTCATCGAATAGAGGTCCTTCTTCACGCCCTCTTCCGAGATATTCCCAGAAATCCAATACCAATAAACGGAAGTCTGTACTTGCTCCGCCGGATTCACGAAGCCGAATTCAAGCACGTTTTTATCTTGCCCACTCCCCATAAAAGGAGCCAATAGCGAAAGGCAAAATAATGTTTTAAGCAGAGGTTTTCTCATGGTCTGTTCTTTTTAAGATTCCAGCGGTAAAAGTAGCAAGATTATCTTTCACCTCTGTTTTCTATATTGATTTATATCTTTTCAAAAATGCTTTCTCAAACAAGTTTTTATCCAGCATTATTTCCAAAACCATTGTTTATAACATAAAAAAGATAGAGGCTTTTAAACTTTTCGTATCTTTGTGTCGGCTTGTACAAGGTGTATAGGACAACAAACAAAAGAATCTCAAACTCAAAGACTTCATGATGGCAAAATACCTTCGTCTGTTACTGATCTTGCTGCTTGGAGCAGTAACGTCATGTAAGACGACACAACAAAAACCGCAGCAACCGACTGGAAAAGAAGCGAAACGAGAATTTCGCGGGGCTTGGATACAGACAGCTTTCCAGGGAGAATATAAGGATATGACACCCGCACAAATGCGGAAAGACTTTATCCGTAAGCTCAACTATCTGCAAAAATGCGGGATCAACGCTATCATCTTCCAGGTACGCCCGGAAGCCGACGCTTTCTATAAATCGGATATCGAACCCTGGAGCCGTTTCTATACCGGCAGGCAGGGACTCGCCCCGGACGGAGACTTCGACGTGATGGCCTTCCTGATCGAAGAATGCCACAAACGGAATATGGAATTCCACGCCTGGCTGAATCCTTACCGGGCAAGCACAGCCGGGAATACCCGTTTTGCAGATTCACATATATATAATAAGCATCCGGAATGGTTCGTGACCTACAACAAGCAAATCCTGTTTGACCCGGGATTACCGGAAAGCAGGCAGTTCATCTGCCGAGTGGTACGGGATATCGTCAGCCGTTACGATATAGACGCGATCCATATGGATGACTATTTCTATCCCTATCCGGTAGCGGGCATGCCTTTCCCGGACGACAAAAGTTTTCAAAAATACGGCTTGAACAAAGGATATAAAGCATCACAACGTGCAGAATGGCGAAGGGAAAATGTGAACAAGCTGATTCGTGAGATCAAGCGTACCATCCTATTATCCAAACCGTGGGTAAGATTCGGCATCAGCCCGTTCGGCATCTACCGCAACAAAAAAAGCACACCCGACGGTTCAGGCAGCAACACCAACGGATTGCAAAACTACGACGACCTGTATGCAGATGTGACACGCTGGGTAAAAGAGGGTTGGATAGACTATAACATTCCACAGATATATTGGGAGATCGGACATCCGGCAGCCGACTATATCACGTTGATCCAATGGTGGAACAAAAACGCGACGCGGGAAGGCACGCATCTGTATATCGGCCAAGACGTAGCACGCACCATGAAAGCGGACCAGCTCACCCGCAAAATGCTTTACGAACGTTCGCTCTCGAAAGTAAAAGGCAACTGCTTCTGGCCTGCAAACGAAATACTCTGGAACAACAAGGGTGTGGCCGACAGCCTGAAACGGAACTACCACCGCTATCCGGCCTTGATCCCGGCCTACACCCATCTGCACAACCGGGCTCCGCAAGAGGTCAAGAAACTGAAAGCCGAATGGACTGCCCAGGGCTATATGTTGCACTGGCAGGCGGAACAGAGCAAGACCAATCCCGAATTGGCAAGCTATTTCGTCATTTACCGCTTCGAAAACAAGGAACCGGTCAATCTGGATGATCCTTCTAAGATCGTAGCGGTCACACGCGAGACGAACTATCTGCTGCCCTACGACGGCGGAAAGCGCAAATACCGTTATGTAGTCACAGCCGTAGATCGTTTCCATAATGAAAATCAAGGTAAAAGCAAAAAGGTAAAACTTTAAATTCAGCCACGGATGTCAGATTTTATCTGTCAGAAATATACAGACTGTTCTTCTTGCTCCCACTATCAGAAGCAGATATTCAAATACCGTTCTTTCCCGAAAGGAATGATGATCCCGAAAGAACGGTGTTCACAAAATACGATCTATTTTCTGATATCCGGCTCCGTTCGGGTAACCAGCGATGAACATCCGGGCACAGTATTTCACGACGGGCAGTTCATCATGCAGCCGATCGGTTCACGTGTAGAGTTCCACATCCTGGAATCCACGGAATGCATCCTTTACCTGTTCGAGACTCCGCAAAACATTTGTACCGACCGTTTCAACAAAGGACTGGAACTGGCGAAAGAGTCTCCCATGCTCCCTGTCGTCATGGATATGTGTTTCCCTTTGCGCCTTTTTATCAACGGGCTCAAAATGTACCTCAACAACGAACTCCTGTGTGCGGAATTCCTGAAAGCCAAGCAGACGGAGTTGTCTTTCCTGCTCAACTGCTATTATACCTTGAAAGAGATCGCCAATTTCTATGCACCTATATATAGGTATAGCCAAACATTCCGCTACTTTGTCATGCAAAATTACCTGAAAGCGAAAGATGTCGAGTCTTTTGCGCAATTAGGAGGATATAGCACTACCACCTTCCGGCGTTTATTCAAAGAGACGTTCGGAGAGCCGGCTTACCAATGGATGACCAAAAAGAAATGCCTAGATATACAGAACGACCTGATAACCACGAATGCAAGCATATCCGAGATCTGCTATAAGTACGGTTTCGAATCCTTGTCTAACTTTTCCCATTTCTGCCGGGCCAACTTCGGCAAATCTCCACGCGCCATCCGCAACGAAAGAGACGAAAACGTGTAGAAATCAATCTATTTCATATATTCCAACCTTTTGATTAAAAAAGCAATTCATCCGAAACCTCCCACCCTCGCGGAACAACTAATCCGGAACATACCCTAAACTAACTCGGAAGTCATAGTAAACTAATTCAAGACATACAGTATATTATTTATATGTAGTACTACTTATCGCAAATAGGTAGTACTACTTATTGTCTATAGGTAGTACTACGTATAGACGATATGTAGTGACTACCAACAGATACTTTACTATATGTTATGAATTAGTTCTTGGGGTGTTTTGATTTAGTTGATGGTATGAAACGGATTAATTTACCGGTCATCCCAGGCCGATTTCTCAGAGTACCGTATATCGGAACCGACACCATACTGACACCACACCGACACCTATTTAATACGCTGTTTATCACACATATAAAAGCACTTAGTGTCAGATGCCAGTCTTTTTCAAATTTTTCTATCCCACATTATAGATTTGCTAGCATAACCATCCGTATCTACCGGGTGCAGATACACCAGCCGTCAAAAGATCAGATTATCCGTCAAAATATTTATATAGACCTTCTTCGTAACGCCATCATAATTTTTCAGTTCGCCTACCAACACAAGTTCCGCCCCCTTCATCCAAGACTCGAAAGGAACCGTCTTCCGATAGGTAATCTCTCGAAGCAAGGTCGGTTGATTTTTCACAACCAGATAAGCCCCGTCATCAGCCACGGCTTTTCCTCTAAAGGCAAGGGTTCGTTCGTACACCTTCTGCTTATTAGTTCCGTTCACAACAATCGGTTGAAGTCTCAGCGAGTCACGGCCTTCGCGAAGCATCGGTGCTATCGCCAAGCTTTCGTAACGGCCTACGGACAATCCGGACAAGTCGATTTGCAAGTCCAACATCAAGTTATCTCCCTGCAGCCCGATACTATTTTCTCTAACATACACCATTCCCCGGTAATCAGACAGAAGTTCCTGAGCAGGACAGGACAAGGCGGTAAAAAAGAAAAACAGGATATATGGAATTGTTCTCATAAAATTCTTATTTAATGATATACATAATACTAATCCCCAACTTGGTAGGTCCGAAATAGTCATTGCGGTAACTGCCTGCCACTTCCCGACCCGCCGGGAAAGGTGCTTTGTCGTACTCGAAACGAACATATCCGATTCCGGCAGTAAACTCGATATTCCAATGGGGGGAAAGATACAACTGGTAGCCATACGAAATACCGCCTCCATAGGCATTGCCATCATAAGCATAATCGGACTTCATCACATTCAGAAGTGTCTTGCCTGCCACTTTATAATCGGCATATAGGACATGAACACCAAAAAAATGTCCGTTAAACCGTTCGTGCAGCCAATAGCGCAACTCCGATTGTACGAGCCAGTGCTTAATGGATTTATCGTCCGAAAAGGTCCAGGGATTGTAATTGCCGGAAATATCCAGCGAAAGATGTTTATTGCATGCAACTTCAACTCCCAAGTTGAGAGTCGTGGTTGCATCATACAACGTATTCGTTTTGACGGCAACCACCTGCGACCGGGCACAGAAAGCACAACACAGACAGATAAGGACGAGACAGGTTCTATTCATCGATATTTATTGATTTACAATATGAATTTAAAAACAAAGATATGTAAAATCTATATATTTATAAACAGAATCGATACTGAATACACATTCGGACAGATTTATTGCATATATTTGTAGAATAAACTATTTAGTATTGGGGGTATATGAAATTTAAACTTATCACTCTGTTTATCATCCTTTGCCTAGGATTCACAAGCTGCTCCGAGAACGAGACTCCGGAACCCCGGACAACCCGCACCATATTAGTCTATATGATGGCCAATAACAGCCTCAACAGCTTCGCCTCGAAAAACATAGAAAGCATGATAGAAGGAGCGACCAGCAAAAACCTCAACGGAGGAAACCTGATCGTTTATTATGCTCCCGCCGGTTCGCCCCCGGAACTTCTCCGGATAAAAGAAGAAAACGGCGTTGTCAAGAAATTCCATCTGAAGGACTATGAAAAGCAGAATTCGGCTGATCCGGGCGTGATGCGGAGCGTGATCGGCGAAGTGGTTTCACAATATCCGGCAGACAGTTACGGGTTGGTGTTATGGAGCCATGGGACAGCCTGGCTTCCTTCCGACTACCAGAATAAGCTGAAAGCGTTCGGACAGGACGGCAACAACTGGATGGAGATCGACGACCTGGCAAAGGGACTGCCAGATGATCTATTTGATTTTATCCTGTTCGATGCCTGCTACATGGCAAGCGTCGAATGCACTTATGAGCTTAGAAACAAAGCTGAATATATCTTAGCTTCTCCCACCGAAACAATGGCGGACGGATGGCCTTATGAAGAGATGATGCCGCAACTGTTCGCTACTGACCTGCAACTGGAAAAGGTCGGTGAAACATTCTACAACCATTACCTGAACAATACCTATCCGTATGCGACCGTATCGCTCACGAAAACAAGCGAACTGGATAATCTGAAAAGCGTAGCACATGATATCTTGGCAGATAAGACCGAAAGCGATATTTACAACCTCGATCTAAAGAAAATGCAAAGACTGGAATATTTATACCGTAGCCCAGGAATGCTTTATGACTTCAATGATTATATCAAGCAGTTGGCGACAGCCGAACAATACGATCGTTTCATCAGTTGCCTGGATAAAGCAGTCGTCTACAAGGCCCATACGCCCAAATCCTACTACGCCGCCATAGGAAATGCGTTGCCGATCAAAAGCTATTGCGGCCTGACCATTTTCGTTCCGCAAGAATCTCTACCCAAAATGCTCGAATGGTATAAACAAAGAGTCGGCTGGTATAAGGCAGTTTATGAATAAATCCTCTATCACCGGATCAGGAAAGCCTTTTTAAAGCGTTTCACCGTACCTTCGGGGTGGTATATTTCAGCATAAAAGATATAGACTCCTGTTTGCAGCGGACTTCCGTTGTTGGCTACGCCACTCCATGTGATCTTACCGGAGATGCCTAACAACTCATGATTGGATATATCAGCTACACGCAGACCGGAGGTATTGAAAACGAAAGCGCGACAGCTATATCCCGGACGGTCGAGCAGGTAGGACACCGTGTAACTACCGGACTCTTCTATCCACACAGGAGGTTCTATACCCGTGGCATCGCCCGATGAAGCGTCTTTGTATTGAGAGTTCTGATAGCCAGGTGTGCCATAGCCAACTGTTTCGGAAGCGGAGGTCCAGTTTGCCGCGTCTTGCGTAGCGGCATCCGGATCGATACGCTCAAGGGCAACTCCTTTTTTATTTTTGACTGAATGAGCATGCCATTTAGACGAATAGGCGACTTCATCTATTATTATTTCATCCGCTGTACAAAACAATACCAAGGTAGAAGATGTATTGGCAAGAATAGGAAGCTTGGCCAATCCGCAAAGAGCAGACGGATCGGCTATATCATAAAAAGAAGTCACACCTTCCAAGTTCTTGGTCAAGAGGAGGTAACTTTTTGCCTTCAGATTATGCAGGACAGAAGTCAATGGATAGCGAGTGCTAAGTGTTCCGTCCGATTTACGGATGGCGACAGAAAGGGCGGACAAAGACAAGGAATGCTCCGAACGATTATACAATTCGATATATTCGCTGCCTCCGACATATGGGTCAGGGAGCAACTCGTTAATGATGATTTCTCCGGGCTGGATCGGTTCTGTGACTTCCGGAATGTCGGGATCATCCGGATTATCCGGGACATCGGGTCGGTCTGGATCTACCGGCGGATCTTCCTCCTTATCGGGAGAAGAATTAACGGCGCCGGGAGTTCCACCACGTGGATCAGTAGAAAGATGCCAGCCTGAAGTGCCTCGTTCCCACGACACACCAGAGGTAGCCGCTTCATACGCCACTTCTTCTATCTTGCCTCCGGCAGCATCCCACAATTGCAAGACAGCTCCTTTGTCATTCAAAGCCGGAAACTTCTCGATAGGAATCAGCAACGTTTGGACAGGGAAGGACAACACATCCTCCTGGTCCAATAAAACTGCATATCCGCCAGCAGGCAAATCCATCTCTGGCAGGGCTTTTGCCTTCTTCCCCGTCACATTCTTGTACACCCATCCATCCAACGAGACGGTAGCAGCAGTCGTATTATGTAATTCGATATATTCCACCATTCTTCCATCTCCCGGCTTTGCCATGACTTCATTAATAACGACCGAACCTGCTGGATAGCTCTCCGGTTCATCCGGATCAGGCTTCAGTTCCGGCTTATCCGTCCCAGGTTCTTCTTCCCCTCTCAACACGACTTCGACAGCTTCATCCGGCATCGCCTTTCCCGACAAAGAGCGAAGACCGGCATAAGAGATCGTGTATGAATGGTCCAACTGCATCTCTTGATCGAAAAAAGTGCTTACGAATTGCTTCGTCCCTGCATCTACATACCTTTTGAGGTAAGCGTCTCCAATATCCGAAATACTGAAGACAGCCTTATCAATATCAACCGGCTTATCAAAAGCGAACAGCAAGTTGGAAGCCGATAGCGGCTCAACCTCAAGCAACTTTGGCGGACTTTCTGATTCTCCCAGTTCTTCTTCAGGCTTGTCCGGCTCGATCGGTGTATCCGTCACCCGATTAAGCACACACACATTATCTATGCTGAAAAGAGAACTTCGTGTCTTCGTGTAATAAAACGTAAACACCAAGTTGCCTCTCTCAACCGGCTCTTCTATCGTGTACATGGCTGAACCTTCAAGGCGGTATCCCTCCATATCGTCTGTCTTGTAATACAAACTCCACCGGAGATTGTCTTCAAGTGTCACTTTCACATGTAACAACAATGGCGACTCTTCAAAATCGGTCTGTGGCAGAATCAAATTCCCGTTTCCGTTACGCTTCAGTCCTAGTTCCTTGTTGCCAGTATTCCCGAGACGTACATAATAATAACGTTCTTGATTTTCCTGATACAAATAGATGCATAATTTGTTCTCGTCGCTCGGTTGGTTTTGCATATAAACATCGAATTCCCATTGCATATCGGGCGAATAGGCGATTTCTTTGCCTATGGAAGCAGTTCCTGACTCAGTCGGTTCGATATTCAACTGAAGCCTGCCATCGGCATTGACTGCAAACTGCCCTCTGTCTTTGCCGATCCAGTCGGCCCCCAACATCGGGCCGTCAAACGTCTCATTCACCTGTGAATTCACACAAAAAGGAAGTAATATGAAGAGATAAAGAATAAATTGTTTCATAGCATTCTAGTTTTGTTTATAATTTGCATATCTTTGCACCCCAAAGCGTTGTAATGAAGGAAACGCAAAGCTTTCTGTAAACGTTGTAAAGTTATACTATTTTTTTTATAAACAAATTAATTAGTGCTCAAAATGAAAGTAGCAATTGTTGGAGTGAGTGGAGCGGTAGGACAGGAATTCCTGCGCGTACTCGACGAGAGAAACTTCCCAATGGATGAGCTTGTGCTTTTTGGCTCATCTCGCAGTGCCGGACGTGTTTATACTTTCCGTGGTAAACAAATTACCGTCAAGGAGCTTAAGCATAACGACGACTTCAAGGGAATCGATGTTGCTTTTGTTTCGGCCGGTGGCGGTACTTCTATCGAATTCGCAGAAACCATTACGAAATATGGTACTGTGATGATCGACAATTCCAGCGCATTCCGCATGGACAACGACGTACCTTTGGTAGTTCCCGAAGTGAACCCGGAAGATGCACTGAATCGTCCGCGCGGTATCATCGCCAATCCGAACTGTACCACCATCCAGATGGTCGTTGCATTGAAGGCAATCGAAGGCCTGTCGCACATCAAGCGTGTACACGTATCGACCTACCAGGCTGCCAGCGGTGCAGGCGCAACAGCAATGGCCGAACTGGTAAAACAATATGAACAACTGCTGAAAGGCGAAGAACCGACTGTGGAAAAGTTCGCTTATCAACTGGCTTACAATGTCATCCCTCACGTAGACGTATTTACGGATAACGGCTACACGAAGGAAGAGATGAAGATGTATAACGAAACACGCAAGATCATGCACTCTGACATCGAGGTGAGCGCAACTTGTGTACGTGTTCCGGTTATGCGTGCCCACAGCGAAGCGACTTGGGTAGAGACAGAACGACCGGTCAGCGTAGAAGAAGCTCGTAAGGCGTTCGCTGAAGCCGAAGGTGTCATCCTGCAGGACGAACCAGCGAAGAAAGACTATCCGATGCCGTTGTTCATCGCTGGAAAAGACCCAGTTTATGTGGGCCGTATCCGTAAGGATATCACGAACCCGAACGGCTTGACATTCTGGACGGTGAGCGACCAGATCAAAAAAGGGGCAGCCCTGAATGCTGTACAGATTGCAGAATATCTGTTAAAAGTAAAGAATATCGGATAAACGGTATACGATATTTGGATATAAAGAGAAGGAGATGTCAAAACTCCTTTATCAGGATCTTTTAGGCACGGATTTACACGGATAAATTTATTTTCTTTCGTGTAATCCGTGCCTAAATTATATCTTCATTTCTTTCAGTCCTTCTTCCAGCGTATGCGGGCGATAGCCCAATTCGCGTTTTGCTTTTTCGATGGACAGTCCACTATTGCGTGGACGTGGCGTTGCCTCCTTCATCTCTTCCGTTGTGACCGGACAGATCAGTGAACGATCCAGTCCGAAATAATCGGCTACACGGTATGCCATTTCTGCAATAGAAAGATATTCCGCGCCACAGATATGATAAATACCGGAATCATCGGTATGCACAAGCCGTTCCACTCCGTCGGCAATATCCTCTACCCAAGTCGGTGTGCGGTATTGATCGGCGACGACACGGATCTCTTGCCCTGCTTCCAAGCGGTTCTTGACTAATTGAAGGACATTGCCATGCTGTCCCGGCAACGCTTTCCCATAGACGACAACCACACGGACAATAGCATAGTTGCGGCAAATACTCGCTACCGCTTGTTCTCCCTGATACTTGGTCACGCCATAGTAATTGAGCGGAGCGGGCAGGTCTTCTTCCGTATAAAGACGGTCACTTCTCCCGTCAAACACAAAGTCTGTCGACAAATGGATCAATCGGCTCCCCTGATGCTCGCAACAATACGCCAAGTTCTCTACCGCCGACACGTTAATGGCATACGCCTCCTCACGGTGCTGCTCGCAATAATCCGGGACGGAAAGAGCCGAACAATTGACAACGACATCAGGACAAATATGGTCGAACAAGGCCTCCACCGCCGGATAGTCGTTGATGTCCAACCGGACGAAAGTATGGTTCCCTTCCGGACGGATATCCGGATGAAGAGAACAGCCGAATACTTCGCAGGCCCCGTTCTCCGAAAGGTTATCCAGGATTCTTCTCCCGACAAACCCGTTAGCACCTATAACCAATATCTTTTTCATCAAAACATATAGATCAGAACACCCAACACACGGTGGTTCGTCACCGAATGCGTGTTTTCTATTTTACCATTTTCTGCATTCATATCTCCATACCAGGCAAGAGAAGGACTGTATTCCACTCCCAGCTTCCAGTGGGGCAGATTATAAGAAAGTTGGAGGTTGGTAGTAAACACCTGATCCACCTCCAATCCGACACCATAGGTCGGCCCGGCAATCGTCTTTCCCGTTCCTAAGTTCTTCAGATAGCCGACAAAAATTCCCGGTTTCCATTTCTTGCCATAGACTACATTCAGCCAAGTCATGGAATGACGGTAAGGCGTATACTCCTGTTCACCTGTACGCGGATCGACAGAGGTAACCGCATAACCACCCAACATACAGGCTTGCGTCAGATTGGAAGCCAGCAACGTCTTACCTGCAATCACCCAATCCTGAGTCATATATTTGGCATGTGCCTCAAAAGACAACGAAGTGACCCGCTCGTTCACTTTATACACCCGGTCGTCCACCGTCGTTTGCTGTCGGGGTTTCAAGGACAGCACTTCCATGCCAACGCCGGCAATCAAACCATCAACCTTATAATCAGCCGAGACGTAGACTTCCGGGATGCAGCTGTTCTTGATATATTCCTCGCTTTTTCCGTTCGGGCCGGCAGACAAATACTGCAACTGCCACAACACGGCTCCTGTCAGCTGCAACCCTTTGCCCGACGTGTACCGGTAACGGATCTGAGGGCTACGGTTAAACGGTTGGAAAGGCGCACCGGTCGAAAGGTTCAACATTTGCGGAGATACATCGCCGAACAACGGATGCCAGGTTTGTCCTACCAGTACCGCCGATTTTCCCCAATCTAAGTTGACATAAGCATGGCGAATACGCAAGACCGCCCAATTGCTTCCGGAGCCGCGAAAATCCGCCTCTAACTTGGCTGTTGTCACGGCTTTCCCGATATTCGGTCCCGTCACGTCTATTCCCAAACGGGAATAGAGCAGATAGAAACTCCCATTTGCCGTGGCATTCAGGTCATTACCATCGGCATCCAAATTCTTGTCTTTAGGATAAAGGTGGAATAGCCCATCCACAATTTCAGCATTGGCACGTGAATTATAAAACAGGTCGCCACGCACCTGTCCATAAAATTTATAAGAAAAATTCTTTTTCTGAGCATGACCGGCCGTAACCATGTATAAGGCCGCGAAGAGTAACAAATATCTTTTCATTGCTGTCTTTTCAAATTGATTGCAAAGGTAAGGAAGTTTGGGATTACTGCAAAACAGGAAGAGTCTTACTACACCTTAACCTTATCCGAAAAACAGGAAATATCCTGGTAAAAGCACCCCTGACACCCATACAAAAAACGGAGAGGATAACATTTTAATACATCCACACCAAGCAAGTCGTAGTTCCACTATAGGGAACCATCAGTTTTATTCAAGGATAATTCTTAGAGCTCTGAAAAACGCTTGGAAAAAGGAACAGGGAAATTCTTCGAGCCTTTAAAAGTAATACATCACAAGTCCCAATATACGATGGTTCGTGACACTATGCGTATTTACGGTCTTGCCGGAGACTTTGTCCGTATCACCATACCAAGCTGTCGTCGGCATATATTCCATACCGATTTGCCAATGGGGCAGATTGTAGGAGAAAGCGATATTGGTAGAAAAAACCTGGTCTATATCCAATCCCATACCATACTCGGTGGCGGAAACTAATACGTCGGCCGTTCCCAAGTTCTTGGTATAACCGGCAAAGAAGTGCCCCTTCCATTTCGTCCCGCAAGTGAAATTAATCCAAGATGTGGAATGCCGGAAAGGCGTATATTCCTGCTCGCCGTTATCCGGATCGATGGAGCTGATACCATAACCGCCGATCAATGCCGTATGATCCAGACAGGAAGCCAACAGACTCTTGGCGGCAAAAGTAAAATGACGCCCGGTATATTTGACATGAGCCTCATAAGAAAGCGCCGTCATGCGCTCGTTCACCTTATAAGTCTTTTCATTCCAGACCGAAGACGTACGGGGCTTCAAAGAAATCAGATGCACACCGCCACCCGTCAGCCAGCCACTGGCGGAGGCATAATCGGCTCCGACATAGAATTCTGGCACGCAGCTATTCTTGATATATTCCTCGCTCATGCCGTTCGGACCGCTCGACAGGTACTGCAACTGCCAAAGGGCAGAAGCCGTCAACTTCACATCCTCTACTTTATATTGGTAACGTATTTGCGGTTCGCGGTTAAACGGCTGGAAAGGGGCGCCGGTAGAGAGGTTCAGTATGTCCGGACAGACACTCCCGAACAAAGGATGCCAGGTTTGCCCGATCAGGATTTGGCTCTTTTCCCAATCCAACGCCACATAAGCCTGCCGGATACGCAGCATCGTCGTACTGGACGAGAATCCTCCGAAGTCGACTTCGATCTTTGCGGAAGAGCGGGCCGTACCGATATCCGGTCCGGTCACATCCACGCCAAGACGCGAAGTAAAGGTGTAGAAACTGCCGTTGGGACCGGCATTCAGATCCTTACCATCCGCATCCGGACGCTTGTCCAGCGGGTACAGGTAGAAATTTCCGTCTACCGGAGCCATATTGACACGTGTATTATAGAAGAGGTCTCCACGGACAAAACCGTAGAATTTGTAAGTAAAGTTCTTCTTCTGAGCTGTCGCCGGAAAGACCATGCAGATGCCGGCCAGCAGTAATATCAGCTTTTTCATTCTTATAGTTTGTTACCAGTTTAACAGAGTTGAGCCACAAAGATATATATTTTCCTGTATTTCATTTGAAGAACGAAATATTATTTGTTACTTTGCTTCCAAGTTGTAAGCCTTAAAGGCCAAATCGATTAATAATGTAAACTACATAACAACATCATGGAAAGTAAGAAGTTTTTACTGCAGGAGAAAGATATTCCTACAGCCTGGTACAACATCGTAGCAGACATGGAGAATAAACCGCTTCCTCCGCTCAACCCCAAAACAAAGGAACCGCTCAAGCCTGAAGATCTCTATCCTCTATTTGCCAAAGGATTGGTAGACCAGGAGATGAACCAGACGGATGCCTGGATCGAAATCCCGGAAGAAGTTCGCGACATGTATAAAATCTGGCGTCCGACTCCGTTGGTCCGCGCTTACGGACTTGAAAAAGCACTCGACACGCCGGCTCACATCTATTTCAAGAACGAAAGTGTCAGCCCTGTCGGATCTCATAAACTGAATTCCGCTATTCCGCAGGCCTATTTCTGCAAAAAGGAGGGCGTGACCAATGTCACGACCGAAACAGGCGCCGGACAATGGGGAGCTTCCATGGCTATGGCCGCCAAACATTTCGGATTGGAACTGGCTGTCTATATGGTAAAGGTCAGCTACAACCAGAAACCCTACCGCCGTTCTATGATGCAGACATTCGGAGCCGAGGTGATCGCCTCGCCCAGTATGAGTACACGTGCGGGCCGCGACATTATCACCAAGCACCCGAATTATCAGGGAAGCCTGGGAACGGCTATCTCCGAAGCGGTCGAGTTGGCTATGCAGACGCCCAATTGCAAATATGTATTGGGTAGCGTGCTGAACCATGTGATGCTCCACCAGACAGTTATCGGCCTGGAAGCTGAAAAACAAATGGAGATGGCGGGAGAATACCCGGACGTAGTTATCGCTTGTTTCGGTGGTGGTTCAAACTTCTCCGGTATTGCATTCCCATTCCTGCGTCATAAGCTGACACAAGGAAAAGATATCCGTATCGTGGCTGCCGAACCGGCCTCCTGCCCGAAACTGACACGTGGACAATTCCAGTACGACTTCGGTGACGAAGCCGGCTACACGCCACTGCTTCCGATGTTCACTTTAGGGCATAACTTCGCCCCGGCCAATATACACGCAGGCGGTCTGCGTTATCACGGTGCAGGTTCTATCGTCAGCCAATTAAAGAAAGACGGCCTGATGGATGCTGTAGATATCCAGCAGCTTGAGACATTCAAAGCTGCCACGTTATTCGCTCAGAGCGAAGGCATTATACCGGCACCCGAATCTTCCCACGCTATCGCTGCCGCTATTCGCGAAGCAGAGCAGGCTAAAATCGAAGGCAAACCACGTACGATCCTGTTCAACCTGTCCGGTCACGGCTTGATCGACATGGCCGCTTACGACCAGTATCTGGCAGGCGACCTGACAAACTACGAAGTCACAGACGCCGATGTAGAGAAGAATCTTTCGGAAATAGAGAAGATCATTAAATAAAAACAAGATAAACTCCGATCATTTTCGTGATCTCACGAAAATGATCGGAGCAAATGAAAATGGCGCTAATAACAGGGACTCACGTCTTTTGTTATTCGCGCCATTTTCGGTTGTGTCTATGAAATATTCTAAAATAGGTATTATGAGAAAATGTCGTTATAACTTGTTGCCGGAGCAACCATATTCTGGACATTTAAGCTAAAACTTTTCTTCTTTTTATCCCACATTCCGTATGTGGTGTTGATTTCCCCTGTTTCTGCATCGTATGAATAAGTCGTCAGATAATAGGGAACCCACTCATCCTTACTCTTATTCCAGCGATATGCCTTCTTTTCTGACACTTTGCCGTTTTCATTGTAAGAAAATTCATATTTAACTTCTTTATTCAAAAGCCCATTGTCATTTAAGAAAATGACTTTTGAAATAACCTTACCATTCTCTTCCTTCGTATCATACATGTACTCTCTGGGAGAGGCTGCGCTCATTGCAAGATTACACAAGAACATAACTGCAAGAACAAGAATGCTTTTACTTAAAATCGAAGTCTTCATATAATTATTACTTTAAGATTACTTTCAAATTGCGGTGCAAATATAGGCAGTTCACCAGAGTCATCCAAACATTTACTTACATATTGTCAGTCAATATAACTTATTTAACAATATTTGATCTTTTATCCACCTACATATTAGTCAATACACTTACACATCGTAAGGAGACAGTCAATAAATCCCTTAAAGAGACTATTCATCTTCTTTAAATTCGAGTATATCTGCCGGTTGACAACCAAGCTCCTTACAAATTGCCTCAAGAGTAGAAAAGCGTATAGCTTTGGCTTTACCCGTCTTTAGAATCGAAAGATTCGCCGGAGTTATGCCGATACGATCAGCCAAATCACCCAATGCAATCTTTCGTTTTGCCATCATCACATCCAAATTTACTATTATAGCCATATCTTACTCCTTTGATTATTCGTTAATTACGACACTATCAGTTTCACTATCTCTGTTTTCCGATATTTGCCAAGCCGGGACCTTCAAACTCCGGTTCAGATAATATATACAGATTGCAGACAATATTACACTCAGAACAGCAAGCCCAGCAAAGGGCATTGTTCCTATTATTTCATACACGGAACGGACATCCGGGTAATAAATTATAAGCAAAGCCCAAATACCATTCATGATCATATTAGACAAAATGCACAACCCCAAGCTCCCGGATCGATAATAAAGATATCCCCAAAGCAGTCCGAAAAAGAAAAAAGAAATATTTTGTCCCGGATGGACAATACTAAATATCAAGGCAGAAATCAAAATAGCATATTTAGGTGCTAAATTCTTTTTTTCAAGCAACGAGCTAAGTATCGCCCCCTGATATAAAAGCTCTTCCGCAACCGGATAAACAAATAAAAGAACACAAAGCCCAAACGGATTAAGAGCCAGATCTCTCAGGATACTGAAATTATCATTCAAATCTTCATACCCCAGGAAATTGGACAAACCATCCAGTCCATTCGCAAAGAAGAAAAACAAGACATTCAGCATAATAGTCAGAATGATTACTTTCACAGAATGGAATGACCAGGTCAGTGAGTCGAAACGAACGTATTTCTTTGACAACATATACCATATAAGAAGCAAACTTCCTAAAAACAGTCCCGATACAACCACATAAACCTTAGCAATGTCCATCCCCATAATCAGGAAACAAGGAATAGCAGCCAGAATAACTCCCAAAAATATAAATCCTATCTGGGCAATCAGTAATTTTACAATCCTATCCATATCCGTCCCTCCTTTAAACCGTTAGATCCTGTTCCTCTTTCAACTTAACCCCTAATGCGAATATTTCGGCAAAAAGACCGAACAAGAGAGCTAAAAAGAATGTACTATATTCGAACTCGAAACCCGCAACCTGATAGCCGGGAAAAGAGACATTGCTATCTTTTAAAAGCAAGAAGTAGTCCACCCCTGCAAACAAGTTTTTCATAATCCCGACAAACAACAACATCCAGCAGATAACGCGGAGCCTCCTGACATTCGAATGAATAAATATCTGTTGGCGTTGCACATCCCGGATAAAATGAAAGAAAGACAATCCCGCCCAAATTATCAGAAGCATAAAAACCGGCGTGGAAACCAATCCTATAATGCCGGAAAAAAGCTCATAGACTTTCTCTGTTTTCACTCCCAAAGCAACATTTCCTATCTGATAAGGTATTTTCCGATTGTCCGCCAGTTGCAATGTATCAGGCAAACTATACGTGACAGTAGGAGTCAACGAGACGTCTACCCGATGAATTTTTCCTTCTGACTTTTCATCCAAGTCACGGCCTGCACTGTTCCATCCGTCTTTAAAGCCCCGAAAACCATCGCCCAACACCACTATAGAAAGAAGCAGTATCAAAACACTCAATATCCTTATACTTTTCGATTTCATATTCATTCCTTCCATTAGACCGTCAAGTCTTGTTCTTCTTTCATTCTCAAACCAATCGCGAAAATCTCTGCAACCATCAAAACAAATATTGCAGCAATCACTCCCTGGTAATCAAACGGATTCCCTTCAAAAGTCTCCGAAGCCTGCTTAGCCACATAATTAGCTGTAGAAGAAACCAAAGCGTGAATTCCCAACAAATATCCGATCCATCTGAACAAAGTGATATTCTGCCATACAAAGACAAGTCCCTTATTTATTTTTGAGACAACTATAATTAAAAGTATGCCTGCTATCAGCTGTATATTCATATCTACCGCACGAATAATTGTCTCTATCAGAAAACTTTTCTGTGTAGCATCGGTATAAGCCGTACCTTTCCCCATCTCATAGCAAAGCTGTAAAGCATCTATATTATTTGATGAAAGAGCTACAATACAAAGCATCACCAACACAAAACATAGGGTATTCAAATTCCGTTTCATCTCAACTGATATTAAACTGTTAAATCCTGATCTTCTTTCATTCGTATTCCGTAGCGGAAAATTTCCGCGATGATAAATAGAAATGCACCTATTGCGCTCCAAACAGGAATTTCCATCGGTATGCTTTCCCAGTCATGGGCTGTATCAAAAGCCTTTCCTAATTCATGAAGCAGAGGCAAAAAGAACAATGCAACCCCCATATAATAGAAAAGTTTATAATTTATCTTTACGAAAAACTTCTGTTTATTAATATTACCAATCACCTTACAAACGCCATAAGCAATAAAGATAAGGACTGCCAACTCCAGAGAATAGAATAAAACAGCATGTATATGTTCGCTTACAACACTTTGTTTCAATTGTATATAAGCTTCATCGAACTTCTTGAAGCCAATCAGAAATAAAAAGAAAATAAACACTCCTGTTATTACTCCCAAACTTGTATTTTTAGATGTCTTGCTCATGGCTCTTGTCAGTTTAATTATTATCAGATTCTTAAATTGTCAAATCTTGTTCCTCCTTCATCTGCAGACCGATTGCAAAAATACGGCCTACCAATAAAGCAATCAGGCCCATTATCAATGTCATCGGCTGAAAGTCACACCAGAAATTATGTTCATAACCTTCCAACTCGAATAATCGGGTTGCCTCCCAGTAATTCGTTATCATATAAGCTTGTGTCAGTATGAAAGAGATCAGCAGATTGCGTCCGATGCGATTCAAACGGCGTACATTCATCCAATCGAATATCACCTCGTGATTAATCGCATTGATAAGCTTATAGAATTGGATGATCGCTTTTATAATAAAGAACAGACCGATCAGCATAAGGAAACTTACATATCTTGCAATTCCAACATCTTTGGATTTCGCCCAGACCAATGTCTTGATATGTGAAGCCGGATACCACTCCTGATCCTTCTGATTGAATAGCTTATCAGAAGTGGCAGCCAAAGATTTCGGCCATAAACTAAGAGTCATCGGGCTTAATATTCCCGCACTAATGTTTGTTGTTCCCTGCTCATGCGCTTCTTCAGCCTGTGACATTCCTTCTTTGAAACCGTCCACAAATGCATTACCCATCGAATAGATGCTCGGAACCAAAGACAAACCGACAAAGAAAAATATCAAAACACAGATTAAATTCAATTGCTTTTTCATAACCTATAGCATTCTTGCTTAAGAAGGGCGGGCAAGCCCCGCCCTACCTTCCATTATAAACCTTTTATATCAAACGGCATACGGGCAATAATACCGGATTCCGTTTCAGCCCGGCGGATCGTTGAGAACAGTTTGAATTGTTCTTCCCCCATTACAGATTTGGCGATGGAGACTTTTGCTTCATCCATCTGCTTCTCCATGAATTTGGTAAAGAAATCTTTCGGGCCATCTGCTACTATTACAGAATAATCAGTCAATTCCGCTAAAGTCGCAGCCTCTTTGATCGCATCATCCATGCCGCCCAACTGGTCGACCAAACCTCTTTCCAATGCCTGTTCGCCTGTCCATACACGTCCTTGTCCGATCGAATCGATCTCAGCTTTTGTCATGCCGCGGCCATCTGCGCAACGAGTCAGGAATAAATCATATGTTTGTTCTACACCACGCTGGATCAACGCCTTTTCATCTTCACGCATCGGACGACTGATGTCCCCCAAATCAGCGAATGTATTTGTCTTTACGATATCCGTAGTTACACCTACCTTATCAAATGTTCCGGTAAAATTACGGACGACACCGAATACACCGATTGAACCTGTCAAAGTCGTACGTTCGGCGACAATCTTGTTTGCGGCACAAGAGATGTAATAGCCACCAGAAGCGGCATAATTGCCCATTGAAACAACAATCGGCTTTTTAGCTTTTAACTCAACCACTTCTTTCCATATCTGTTCGGAGATATAAGCGCTACCGCCCGGAGAGTTCACACGAAAGACCACGGCTTTTACATCATCGTCATCTTTCAGCTTACGTAGCTTATTCGCCATTTCTTCCGAAATAACCTGTTCATCGGCACTGAAAGGAGAAGAAGAATCGTCGTCTCGGATTTCACCTTCCGCATACAAGACAGCGATCTTATTCTTGTTCTCTTTTTCTTTTACTTTGATAGAGACAATTTTGTCCACTCCTGCCGTTTTCAGCTTGCCCTTCACATCCTGTCCGGCCATTTCTTTCACACAGTTTTCCACCTCATACCGATAACGAAGCCCGTCCGCCAATTTATAATCGACAGCATTGGAAGCCTGGCCCATTGCAAGACCTTCGTTCAGGTAACGATCCAATTCGTCGGAAGAGATATTACGGCTTTTCTCGATAGCAGTTATCAAGTTCCCCCATACGCTGCCCAAGAAAGAAGTCAACTGTTCACGATTGGCATCGCTAAACTTTTTCAGGAAAAACGGCTCTACGGCACTCTTATAAGTTCCAACCTTAAAGATATAATGTTCCACTCCGATTTTCTCAGCCAACCCGGTAAAAAACAACCCCTGTGATGCAAGACCAACCAACGAGACGCTACCTTGCGGATTTAGGAAAACAGAGTCAGCTACGCTACACAGGTAATAAGCCCCCTGCGTATAATAATCGCCGTATGACACGATAAACTTACCGCTATCCTTAAAGTCCTCCAACTCGCGGCGGATCGCCTCAATCCCTGCAAAGCCTGTAGAAAGCGAACCGGCTTCCAGATAAATACCTTTAATATTATCGTTTGCCTTTGCACGGCGGATCGCTTTGATCACATCCGACACAGCCATTTGATTGCTACTTTCTCCCATCAGTTCCGAAAAAGGATTCTTCACAGCCTGATCGACCAAGACACCATCCAAAGACAATTTGAACACCGTGTTCTTATCCGGTTTGTACTCAGAAGAGCCGTCAGCACTGGCGGCTACTCCTATGATGAAAAAAATGGAACCCATTGTTACGATTCCCAAAGCAACCAACACTCCCAGCGTGGATGCAAATACCGTTTTGAAGAATTGTTTCATAATGTTTTATGTAATTGTTGTTCGTTTTTCAAATAATATTTATCGTTTTTCGATATGCAAAAGAATATATTATTTCTGACTCCACCAAATATTTTTATTGTTTTTCGATAAAAATATCACGAAACACAGAAAATATATATTGAAAGTAAGCGTCAGCCTTCATCAGAGACCAAGTCAGCTCCGGAAGGCTCTATTTAAGTGACAATTGCCATGCTACTATTGTCAAACAGCCTGCTCATAAACCTTTTGCCTTTAGTCGAAAGCCTTTTCGCCCTTGGTCAAAAGCCCTTTCGACACTGGTCAAAAACCTTTTCGACTAAGGGCAAAAAGGTAAGAAGTGGTAGTAACGCTGTTAATACCTGTGTATTTGTTGATTAATTGATATTGTAGCCTCCTTGTTTTTTACTTAAATATGTGGATGTGAAACCGGGGAGGCGTGACCAACCTATTTCAGGACGAGACAGTCAGACTCTTCCTAAATACTCATCCACCGTATAATTCAAGAATTGGTTGAACGGATATAAAAGTTTGAAATCTTCAATAGCCTTATCCATCCAATCCGGTTCGAAAAAGAATTCATCCGGTTTATAGGAGACGACACTGAAATCTTTGTGACGTAGGATTTCGTCATATTTGAAATCGGAAGGATAGCCGGTAGGCATACGTTTCAGGACTTCCCCCTCCATTGTCGGATATGTCTTCTTGAAAGCCGGCTTTTCCATGATGGCGACAAAATCTTCTATATTTTCATAAATGTCTTTACGGAGTGCTTTCAGCAAGGCAGGCGGCGGACACCAAACGCCTCCCGAAAGCAGGCAGCCACCCGGTTCAAGATGAATATAATAGCCGGCACGCTCGCTGCCCCGTCCTCCACAGGAAGCCATATAGGCTGCAAAATGAATCTTATACGGAGTCTTGTCCGGTGAAAAACGAATATCCCGGTAAATGCGGAACAGGCAATCTTTCGCCTCCAATCCGGCTATTTCCGGATCGAAGAGGGCGATCCGGTCAATCAATTGTTGTACTTCGTCAATAAAGCCCTTGCGAAGGGAATCGTAACGGCTTTTATTGGCCTGAAACCATTCCCGGTTATTGTTCTGACGCAGTTCCGTCAGGAATTGTATTATTTCTGCATTCATCCTTTGATATATTATTTAAAACATAAATCCCAAATTCATATAAAACTGCAAATGCGAATTACGGTTGGACATGCCGAACGTTGCACTCAAAGGACCGGCAATACTGTTATAGGCATATCCCAGGCTGCCTCCCCAAAGGCTTTTCCCCTCCAGCAGATGAAAAAAATCGTTGTTATGAATGCCATAGTTGCCGGTCAGCGTGATATAATTGTTCCCCGCAATACGTTGCCGGAGCTGGAGGCGAGCCACCACGACCGAATTATCCAGGATTTCCACATGATTGATCCCGGCAAAAGGCAATTGCTGAGACAAATAACGTCCGAACGTCTCCCCACCGATCGCATTTAAGAACGGAAAAGCCGTATTTCCCCCGATCAGGACACGCCCGTAAAACGCAGGCAACAAACTCAAACGTGAACTAATGGGACAAACCGTCATAAACTTCAAACCGATAGCCGAGAAAGGAGAGCGACCGTTATATTTCACAAAGTTGTCCGTATAGAGTGAATAGTCCGCCTCCAAAGAAACTCCCCTATTTGGGAAATACCGCCGGTCCAATGTTTCGAGATGTGCCGATGCGAAATAACTAAAAAAGCCCTCCGGTTTCACAGTATACAATTCATCACTCCCTGTGTAAAGAAAGGAATTATAATTAAAATATTCATAACGCAGTCCGGCCTTCACCTTGAAGCTCAACCAGTTCATATCCGAATAAGCGAATTCTGCAAGATGGTGTGTATAGGTGGTGTTAAACCGTTTATCTCCCTTCTCATAAATGTCCAAATTATTATAACTGAACTTATACGACAAATTGAAATTGCGCAGCGGAGAACGTTCTATCGAGTAATCCAGCATAGCAGAGGATATCTTACTCCCCACACGCCCGGTAAAAGCAAAACGGGAATGATTCCGTTTCCCTTTATGATAGGTGGCATTCACCAGCACTCCGATGATTTCCTCCGAATCGAAACGTATACCTAAATTCACAGAACTTTCCGATTTAGGCTGCAAGGTCAAGACCAGATCCTGCTGGCTCTCGCCGGTCAGTTTGTAGTTTACATAAGCATAGGCATTTGTCCCGACCAGAATAGACATGGATTTGCGCAGTTCCTTCAACGTAATATGGCTGTTCTCCTTTAGCGCACAGATACGATGCAACCAGTTCAGGTCGCGCGGATCGGCTCCATCGAAACGAATATGACGGACATAGAATGTATCGGCAGGCAAAACAGGACGATGCGCCAGGCGCCGCGACTGTATAGAAAAGGTATCGGTATCCGAAAGACCGATCCTACGCTTCAAAGCCATGATTTCGTTCCAATGACGGCGAGCATCAGCTTCTCCCCTGTGTAACATCGTATCAAGAGCTGCAGGAGCAAAACTGGAAGAACGGTAAGGTTCCATATCCGGACGAAACAGCAGATCGGTCCGGTCACGGTTCCGCTCATATTTGTCATAGCCATGTAAAGCGATGATCTGCGTTGCGATGTCACCGGGAGAATGCAGGCGGTCGTAACTACGCAGATCGCTCGTTGCCAAATCCACGCCGATAACGATATCCGCTCCCATAGCAAGTGCGACATCCACCGGATAGTTATTGTTCAACCCGCCATCGACAAGCACCATACTGTCCAGCCGGACAGGGGTAAACACCGCCGGAATCGCCATACTGGCACGCATGGCAAGCGGAAGGCTGCCTTTGTGGAATACATAGTCTTTACCACTAACCATATCGACCGCCACACAAGCAAACGGGATCAGAAAAGAATTAAAATCGGCCGAATCGTGATAACCGATCGTCAGGTCCGAAAAGAGGTTTTGCAAGTTCTGGCCTTTCACAACTCCATCGATCACCCGGTCTTTCTTCTCCAACCCGAAAGGCAAGGAAACTATATAACGCTCCGCCTTCTCTTTTTCAGGGAAGAGGAGATGACTACGTTTCACTTTGTCGCTCAACAACATATCCCAGTCTTGCAACTCTACCATTCTTTTGATCTCATCCGGGCTGTAACCGATAGCATACAAACCTCCGACAATCGCCCCCATACTGGTCCCAGCCACGATATCGATCGGTATACCGGCTTCCTCCAACACTTTCAATACCCCGATATGCGCCACACCTTTTGCACCGCCACCGCCCAACACGACTGCGACTTTCTTGCGTTCTCCCGCCATCCCAGGCCAGGCAAGCAAGCATATAAGCAAAAGAGACAGGTATTTCTTCATCATCACAATCCCTTTTTTAGTTGTTATCCACAGATCTATTCTTCTACGAGCAGACTCTTATCAATCGTTACTACTTCATAACGAATACCTTATTTATATCCAATGGCAAAGATATATTTTGTTATCACCTCACACAATAAAAGGATTGAAAAAACATAACATGTGCCGTCTACTTTCCAACAAACAACAGCTCGAACCAGATATATTCTTTCATATCAAAAGCCTTATGCCACTCTTGCGGCGACAGTTTGGCATTCCGTACAGCGCAATAGCTGCCGCCCTGTAGTAATTTTCCGTCTACCAGTATTTCGCGCAAAGCACCACTGGTGTAGGAAGTAAGCGGGATCGTATCTGAAGTAGAAAAAGGGCGATCGGGATAGGTTTCCAATAAGATACAGTGCAGGACATCTTCCAGTTCTATCTCCTTGGTTATTTGTAAAGAATCGACATTCAATGTAAAACGTGCCGTATGTTTGTGGACTGGCTCGACTGCCATCTGTAGGCGCAAAACCGTATCTTGCATAATGCAAGGCGTCTCGTTCAATATTTTATAACTCACCTTCCCGTTTTGGGAATATGCCATTCGTAACTGATACGGCCGGCCCAGGAAAGCACCGGTTATTTCCACACACTGGCTACTTGACGGAACATCCGTTTCCACATAACCGATACGGACTGGGACCGGTTGCTTAGGCGAACAGCCGGCAACCAGCCCGATCAATAGTACTATTCCAACAAAACGCATCATAGCTTATTTCATATAAACGACCATCAATACCGGATTATCATCTTCTGTCAATTTTTTCAATTGGGGATGTTCCAGGACTCCCGGATTCTTTTCTGCTTCTTTCATAATATCACCGACCTCCCAGACAGAGACCAGAGTGTTCCGGTCCAAAGAAGTCGCCGGACGCAAAGGCAAAGCACCGGGGAAGTCGTTCTTGATATAACCTCCCGGAACGGAAAAACATTCCTTTGCCTTTTTGTCGTAAAGCACCATATGACGCTCCCGTTGTTTTTCTCCCGCCCAATAATTATAAGGCATAAAAAGCAATGAATCGGTTTCTATCACCTGGTTGCGGATATATGGAGCAGCAATCGTGTTGTAGGTCTTCCAGTCACCATCGCAGGCTTCCATGCGACAGTCAATGGGGATGGAATATTTGCCTAAATCGAAGATATAACGGGGTTGGAGCTCCTTTTCCGTCACAACGAACAAAGTATCATTGTAAAACTCTTTGTAGCAAATCAAATCTTTATAGCGGAACATGTATCTGTCTATGCCACTCATCATCAGCCACCGAGTTCCGCTTTTGACTTCAAACAGGTCCGAACGATAAAAGGTATTCAATATATTCTCTTTTTGGCTGGAGATATAGATACGTTCTTTTTGTTGCCCACTGCTATTCAACATGAAGGTCGCCACCAAGGTATCATTCAACATGGCAAATTGTGCCGTTTCCTTATCCGGTATCTTTATGTCATAAAGGAATTTTCCGGTTTCCATCTCATAGACATTGATCTTCCCGGAAGTTGTCAGCATAAAGATCAATCCCGTATCCTCGTTCACATCTATCTGTTGGAAATAGTTGAATTGTCCGGGACCACCACCCCTCGAACCGATGTTCCTGACAAACTTTCCATCCGTCGTATAACTGATACAACCTCGTATTACTGGAAACAAACCAATATTTACCGGTCTTTACCACCTTCCCCGAATTTATAAAATCGATCAGGCACTTATCATTCGTTTCCAACGGAACATACTGTACGGAATCGGCAATATCGCTCAACTTAATCTCCCGCTCGACACCGACTCCTGCCTCGAACGGAATGGTTATCGGATACTCCGACTCCACAGGTTCGAATTCGACAGTTACCGGTTGTTCGACATTCTTTCCCGCACAAGCCGAAAGAAACACGACTACACTCAACAGAAATACTTTTCTATATTCCATATTTATATCGATTATATTGTTCAGCTATTCTATCTATTCCAAGTCGGCGTCTTTCAACATTTTCCGTGCTTTCTCTTTTTCTTCCTTACTCAGGGCGAGCGTATCGAGTTTAGCACCGCTTTTACGCAATTCCTTTTCTTTTTCCCTGGCTTTTTTAATATGTTCCTGCATCTTCTCGCGCCTCAAACGTTCATCTTCCGGCATTTGCGGTAACTGGGCGACCAAGGCACGCAGATCGGAGACAGCCAACTTCGTCTTCTTCCCATCGGGAGCCAACATCGTCACTTCATCGGCATTCCGGAAAAAGGCATCTTCACAAACCGCTTCCAAGAAAGGGCGGTAATTATAAAGATACTTTTGCGACTTGTCTGTCTTCATATAGGCTGTCAGGTAAGTGTATCTACTGAAAATCGTCTTTTGCAATTTTTCCTCCTGCTGAAAGAGTCCCGGATCGACATCCCAGTATTGTGTACTGATCTTATACAGGAAGTGCAACTGGGTTGGGTCTTCCTTCCATGCGGCATAATACAGCTTTTCCGCTTCGGGCCAACGGCCGTCCCTTTCCAAGGCATCACCTCGGAAGGTCGTCAACATATTAACTAGGAACTTTTTCGGCTGCATATTCGTTTCCGCCAGATCGAAAAGCTCATAAGCCCGTTTACGGTCGTATGTTTTTCCCAGGGAAGCGCCATACAACATGACTGTTTCCACATCCGTCGAATCTATTTCATAGGCCTTCTCCAGCAGCTCGACCCCATCAAGTGCATGACCGGACATATAGCGGGCCGCCCCCGCATATTTAAGATTCAAAAAAGAAGAATCGCCATCGGCCAATAGACCGGTATAGACTGAATCAGCCTGCTTATAATCTTTCGTCATATAGAGAGCCATCCCTTTACTCTGCCGTATCTGGCTGTTATCCGGATTATAGAACAAGGCGGTATCGCACACCTGCAAAGCTCCCTGTCCGTCCCCCATCCGCAATAACGTATTTATCAGAGAAGATGCCACACGCACATTTTCCGGGTTCAGCTCCAAAGCACGGGCATACAAAGAAAGAGCGATCATCGTATTAGGACCGGTCCCTCTTTTAATATGGCAATCAGCCAGCCCAGTCAGGATAGAAGGATTTTCACCTTCGATGGAAGCAAGTATATGATAGTGTTCCGTCGCTCGACCATAATCTCCCAACTGATAATAGAGACGCGCCAACTGATAGTTGGCATAGAAATTCATGCTGTCGGTTCCCAATACTTTACGATAACATTGTTTAGCTTCCGCTATCCTTCCGAAATTGATCGCATTCCTGGCAACGGCATTCAATGCATCCACATTGTTCGTATCCATCTTCAAGCAATGAGAAAAGCACTGATAGGCCTCCTTATAGCGCAACAGTCCCTCATACGCCTGCCCGATTGCCGACATTGTAGCATAATCGGCTGAATCGGCAGGAGTAAGACTATCCGCACGTGCTACAACTTCCTGAAATTGTTTTTTATTGACCAATTCCTGAAGATTAAGACTCTGCGCCTGTCCCCAAAGGGACAGTACGCAAAGAAACAGTAATAGAGAAAACTTACATTTCATAATGGTATCGTATTAATGACCGATTCTGGTCAATTACTGCAAACGGAAAGTAACCGGAACCGTATATTTTACGGCTACAGCCATATTGTTTTGTACGCCAGGATTCCATTTCGGCATTTCCCGGATCACCCGGACAGCCTCCCTGTCCAGCGAAGGATCGATTCCACGGATCACTTCAATATTTTTCAAACTTCCATCCGTGTCGACAACGAAAGAACAAGAGACACGTCCTTGTATTCCATTCTCCTGAGCAATAGCCGGATATTTTATGCGTGTTGCCAGATATTTCAACAACGAAGCCTGTCCACCCGGAAATTCCGGCATCTGTTGCACTACCGTAAAGACACGACCGGACGTATCGACTTCTTTAATCTGCCTCTGCACGATACGAGAGGATGTTTTTTTCTTTCCACCGGAAAGCCGGAAAGTTACCGGTACCGTATATTTGACATTAACCGCTTTGCCCCGCTGTTTTCCCGGCGACCATACCGGCATGGAGTTTATCACACGCAAAGCCTCCTCATTCAGTTCCGGACTTACCCCACGAATCACTTCTGCCTCCGAGATAGCCCCGTCTTTTCCAACAACGAAAGAACAGCTAACCCGTCCCTCTATACCATTTTTAACGGCCGATTCCGGGTATCTGACATTCGTCGCCAGGAATTTCAGCAGAGCACCCTGTCCGCCAGGGAATTCCGGCATTACCTCCACAACGGTAAACACCTGGTTACGGGCACGTCTGGCAGCCTCAATTCCTTCCTCCGATAGCACATACTCCTCACGTTTTTCAGCAGGAGAAGCATCACCGACAAAAGGGAACGGCAAGATAGCCTCCGGTAGTAAAACATCGGCAAACGTGCTTTCCGTCAGTTCGTCCGTGATCCGGGCCAATGCATCGACATTGCTCAAAATCAGCAAGGCGCCCACAATCGGTATAAAAATCAGGTATTTCGTCCTCCCTATGCTCCGGGAACGTTTCTTATTCATCATGCTGATCCGATTTTTCAGATGCAGCATATTAAAGTTATTAGATAAAGAGGTCACCGATCTATTGGTATGTGCCAACCCCAAAAGGTGATATTGGTAGCTACGACTGTCATAGCCCGATTCAAGTACCGTATCATCCGCCAAATATTCCAGATTATGACGTACCTCTCTTTTCAACAGCCAGACAAACGGATTCACCCAACAGATGATACAAACCAATTCGCAAATAATCACGTCAATCGAATGCCACTGGCTGACATGCGTACACTCGTGTACCAAAATCTCATCGATCTCTTTCTCGGAATGGCTGTCGGGATGCAGAAATACCAGCCGGAAAAAAGAAAAAGGACCGGCCGGTTTATTCAACAGATGTACACGTACGTTACGGATCAAAGTCACTTCCGACCGCCGTGCCAGTAACAAGATGCTGCTCAACTGTACTAAAAAACGGAACGATAAGGCAATTACACCGCTCCAATAAAGATAAGAAATACCGGAAAGTAACAAATCATGCCAATTTGTTTGGGGAACATTGCCGGGGGTTATTGTCGTTTCAGGCAAAATGGCTGAATACATTTGTATGACTTCCACTATCGGCCCCTGCTCCCGGATCCAATCCTGAATATTCATCAGCGGATAAAGCAATGACACCCCGAAAAATGCCAACAAGATGGTACGGCGTAGTTTAAAGAAGGTGTCCTTATAAAAGAACAGCCGGTAGAAGGCATAAAGGAGTATAAAAGCTACATTTACCTTCAAGAAGTAGGCAAATTCCGGTGTCATGGCATTATGTATTTAACAGTTTATTCTCGTCCTTTTTCAATCATATCGATAATCTCTTTCAACTCATCGGTCGATATCTTCTGTTCCTTAGCAAAAAAGGAGACCATTTCCTTGTAAGAATTCTCGAAATAGTTGTTCACCACACTTCCCATAAACGTCCGTTTATATTCCTCCTGTGGGATCAGCGGCCTGTATTCGTAAGTATTTCCGTAACGTTTCGCTTTCACGTATTTCTTACGTTCCAGATTCTTCACAATAGAAGCGAGTGTCGTATAAGGAGGCTTAGGCTCTTCATACTTCGCCAGGATGTCTTTGATAAAACACGGCTCGATCTGCCAGATCCAGCGCATTACATCCTCTTCCTGTCTTGTTAATCTTTCCATGTTTCTATATTATTTTTTACGATCGCATCGCAAATTTACGAATATATCGTAAATACACAAGGAATAATGCATTAATTTGTATTAATAATTAATAATCCATCATCTATTCGCTGCATACGCCAAAAAGGAATTTATCTATAAGCAGCCACACCAAAACATTCCCCCCCTATATTAATTAATGATTTTATATACTCCAAGGGAACATTTTTTAAGCATGGGATTTCACTTTTTTCGACGATAAAAAGTATTTGAATTAGCAGTTTTTACATGTAATCTGTATAGTTTAGAAATAACCAACATTTTTTGACAAAATAGCTATTAAAACTTAACATATATTATCCATGAAAGGCTTGACAAACAAGCTTGGTTAGTGTACTTTTGTACTGTGGTTTTTTCATAATAGTATTAGATTTAAGGTTAACAAAGTTGGTTAGGGGTTGTCGAGATGACAATCCTTAATTTTTTATATACCTGCCTCTTCCTTTGCATATATTGTTTCCGGTCATATTTTCATATTTTTGTAGCGCTTTTTATAGTACGCCACTGATAAAAAAGTCTTACTTTTAAGCCGCATAATTGATAAGGAATCTATATAAATACAATATCATGAAAATGCTATCTTTTATTTTGGTACTCCTTTTAGGGGGGGGTATGCCTGCCGGGAATCTTTTGGCTTCAGACAAAGAACAAAATTCTCATTACATTACTGTGAAGAACAGTCGGGACCTGCAAGCCTATTTCCGGTATGCTCCCGATCGCCCGATTGTAATCAGCGGACATCGTGGTGGAATGCTGGACGGCTATCCGGAGAACTGCATCGAATCATTCGAAAAGACCCTGTCCTATATGGAATCGTTTTTCGAGATAGACCCACGTTTGACAAAAGACGGGATAATCGTATTGATGCACGACGAAACCATCGACCGGACAACTACTGGAAAAGGAAAGGTTTCAGATTACACTTATGCAGAACTGCAACAATTCAATCTGGTGGACCGAAACGGCAACGTGACAACCTTCAAAATTCCAACTTTAAAAGAATGCCTGGAATGGAGCAAAGACAAAACAATCCTGAATTTGGATATCAAGGATGTACCTTTAGAAGTTATGGCTGATTTTATAGAAACAGAAAAGCCTGTTAACGTAATATACACGGTACATAACGCCGGTCAAGCCCGCTATTATCTTGACCGGAAACCGGATGCGATGTTTTCTTGCTGGTGTAAGAATCGGGAAGAATTCGATAATTATGAAAAAGCCGGCATCCCCTGGAAACAGGTAATGGCTTATGTCGGTCCGAAGATGAAGCCTGAACAGCAACCACTGTATGACGCTCTGCACCGTAACGGAGTCATGTGCATGATTTCCGTTGCTCCGACACATGATCGCGCGAAAACGGAAACAGAGAAAACCGCCGGTTACCAGTCAGAGATCAGCACTCGTCCCGACGTGATCGAAACGGACTATCCGTACCTGTTTCAAGGACTCGATTTAACAAAATAGCGCAGTTTAAAGGACTCTTTATAGCCGATTAAAATCTTTTTGCTATTTATGCTCATCTGATTAACAAGTATTAGCGACAAAATGCTTGACAAACGCTCTTGACGAGTGTATCTTTGCAATGTGGTTTTTTCATAATAGTATTAGATTTAAGGTTAACAAAGTTGGTTAGGGGTTGTCGTGAGACAGCCTTTAATTGTTTATAGAGGTTCCGTTTCTTCTCCCACATACAAATCGTATACGAAAAAGCCGGTCAGGACAGCTTATAGAGATTTCCCGGCAACGCTTTTACCTTCCCGTTTATTTCCAGTTCGAACAATAGCATAGAGAGTTGATGTACCGGCATCTCCAACACTGAGGCAAGCTCGTTGATATGGATCTCATTCCGCGTTCGCATAATGGCTAAAACCGGATTTTGTTCCGAGGCGGAAAACAGCTCCATTTGAACGGGAGTAGCCGCAGCTTGGATATCCCAACAAAGAGCGGAGAGCAGATCGTCCGCAGAAGTGATCAGGCCGGCTTTGTTTTGTCGGATCAAATTGTTGCATCCTTTGGAATGGCTGTCACCGACGCGCCCTGGAAAGCTATAGACATCTCGGCCATAAGAGAATGCAATATCGGCAGTTACCAAAGAGCCTCCTTTTTCAGCCGATTCAACCACGATCGTACAATCCGAGATTCCGGCGACAATCCGGTTCCGCCGGAGGAAATTTGGACGGTCTGGTTCTGTGCCGCTGGGAAAATCGGTCAACAGACCGCCCGATTCCAGCATTTCGACAGCCGTATTCCGATGGCAGGAAGGATAGATACGATCCAAGCCATGCGCCAGCACAGCAACAGTCGGAAGTCGGTTGTACAAGGCGTTCCGGTGGGCACAGATATCGATGCCGTAAGCCAATCCACTCACGACCAACAAGTCCGGGATCACTTTTGCCAAGTCTTTTATAAGGGATTCGGTAAGCTCCCGGCCATATTTGGTCGCGTTGCGAGTACCCACAATACTGATGATACGGGTTGCATCAAGGTCAGTATTTCCCTTAAAATAGAAAAGTATAGGGGTATCCGGACATTCTCTCAAGCGCACCGGATAATCTGTATCAGTCAGATAATAACAGGAAATATTGTTTTTCTCAATAAAAGCCAACTCTTTTTCCGCCCGTTGCAAGATTTCCGGGCGTTTGATTTCGGCAGCAATATTGCTGCCGATACCAGGGATCCTTCCTAACAACTGTTGCTTTTCAGTAAACACAGCCTCTGCTTCTCCCAAAGCCTGCAGGAGATGGCGCGCCAGGATATCTCCCACGCCGTTTATCATAGTAAGGCCGATTTGGTAAATCCGTTTGTCAGTCATGTATGTTCTATTCTTTTTAGCATTTCGTCGAAATATTCACCGCGTGTCAACTTTCCGTTCTCAACGATAACCGACTCGACGATTCCTTTCGTCGCCAATGCATTGTCAGAAGCCCTATATATATCCTGCTCGAATACGAGCTTGACTCCTTTTTTATAGACATTGAGGCAAGAGATATAGCTGTCGCCGCTCCTGAGCGAGGTCTTATACTGGATTTCTACCCGCGATACAAATCCGTCAACCCCTTTTTCGTGCATCTTCCCGAAGTTCTCACCAAGCGACTCCAAGAATTCATGTCGAGTATGTTCCATATAATGCTGATAATTGGAGTTGTTGACCACTCCTTGCAGGTCGCATTCGTAGTCACGGACCTTGTCTGTCAGTTTAAAAATATACTCTTTCATTATTCAAATACCTTTTCAAGTTGCACCTTTTCCATTTTATACAATCGGTCAGACGGCCGAATCTTCTCATTCACCTTGAGAGAGAACCGTTCACCTTTAACGGTCTCGTCCACCGGCTTCAAGTCCACACGGATTTCTTCTATCGTTTGCATAACCGCACCCGTTGTCGGTCCGGTAATTAGGATCTCATCACCCACTTTCAGGTTACCGGATTCCATTTCGAACTCCGCCACGCCGATCTTGTCGAAATATTTGATTCCTTTGGCAACATACACTTTCTTCTTAGTCGCACCAGAGCCATATTTGCTACTCCACTCACCCAACCGTTGCCCCAAATAATAGCCGTCCCAGAATCCTCGATTAAACACACTACGCAGGCGTTCGTCCCAAGCGGCAACCTTCTTTTCATCGAACGTGTCATTGCAATAGGCACGCACAGCTTCCTTATAGCATTCGGTCACCAGACGGACATATTCGGGACCGCGAGCACGTCCTTCGATCTTGAATACCCGTACACCTGCATCCATCATCTTATTCATGAAATGAATTGTCTTAAGGTCTTTAGGCGACATAATATACTGGTTTTCGATATCCAGTTCGATATTGCTGTCTTTATCTTTTACCGAATAAGCACGCCGACAAATCTGCATGCAAGCTCCCCGGTTGGCGGAAGCGTTCATTTCGTGCAGGCTCAGGTAACATTTACCGGAAACGGCCATACAGAGAGCTCCGTGGGCAAACATTTCGATACGGATCAGTTCTCCTTTCGGTCCCGTAATCTGCTGGTCGACGATCTGCCGATAGATTTCATGCACCTGTTTCAAATTCAGCTCACGCGCCAAGACGACAACATCGGCAAAACGGGCATAGAATTTCAGTGCTTCCGCATTGGAAATGTTGAGCTGTGTGGAAAGATGCACCTCCTGTCCGATGCTGTTGGCATAGTTCATAGCTGCCACATCGGCCGCAATGATCGCTGAAACTTCCGCCTCTTTCGCTGCATCGATAATCTCGCGCATCAGAGGCAGGTCTTCCCCATAAATAACCGTATTGACGGTCAAATAGCTCTTAATACCGTGCTCACGACAAAGCGCAACGATCTTGCGCAAATCGTCTGTCGTAAAGTTATTGGAAGAGCGCGAACGCATATTCAATCCTTCGATACCGAAATAGATAGAATCGGCTCCCCCTTGGATAGCCGCCATCAGCGATTCGTACGAACCGACAGGCGCCATTATTTCAAAATCTTTCTCGTTCAAGTTCTTATACATTTACTGGTTCGTTCGCAAAGGTAGGAATAATATCCGAGAAGAATTGCATGGGTATCCGTTTCTCAGAGCATCAAAATCGTGATCAAATACCATTTTCTATAAAGATTTGCAAAACAACCATCATACTGTCATTGTTGTCCTTTAGAATCTGTTATTCAATACCTTAAGACATGATAGTTTCTATTTTTAACTATCATGCTACTATCATGCAACTATCATGATTTCAGCTTATCATTTTATCTATATCATTGACAGTATGACATTTGTACTTTTTATTGATCAATTACTACATTTTTTAGTAGATATCCTTTTATCCCTGTTTTTAGCAGGAAATCAGTACCTTTGTCCCCGTCATTGATAATATAAATATGAAAATAGGTACAATAGATTTAGGCGAACGCCCCGTCTTCTTAGCTCCGATGGAAGACGTTACAGATATTTCTTTCCGGTTGATGTGCAAACGCTTTGGTGCCGATATGGTTTATACCGAATTCGTTTCAGCAGACGCCCTGATCCGCAGTGTAAATAAAACACAGCAAAAGCTGAACGTGGCGGATGAAGAACGTCCGGTCGCCATACAGATATATGGCCGTGATGTTCCGACAATGGTCGAAGCCGCGCAAATTTGCGAAGCCGCTCATCCGGACATTCTCGATATCAATTTCGGTTGTCCTGTCAAACGAGTGGCAGGCAAAGGAGCAGGCGCCGGCATGCTGCGCAATATTCCACTGATGCTGGACATCACCCGTGAAGTCGTCAAAGCGGTGAACATCCCTGTCACCGTAAAGACCCGCTTGGGCTGGGATGCCGACAACCGGATCATCGTAGACTTGGCCGAACAGCTACAGGATTGCGGTATCGCAGCCCTTTCCATCCACGGACGTACCCGGGCACAGATGTACACAGGAGAGGCAGACTGGACACTGATCGGCGAAGCAAAAAACAATCCCCGCATACAAATTCCCATCATCGGCAATGGCGATGTTACTTCCGCCGAAATCTGCAAACAACGTTTCGAACAATATGGCGTGGATGCCGTTATGATTGGCCGGGGCAGCATAGGCCGCCCCTGGATTTTCAGAGAAGCGAGGCATTATCTGGATACAGGCGAGACATTACCTGCCGAATCTTTTTCATGGTATCTGGACATACTGAAAAAGCAGGTGGAACAAAGCGTGGAACGTTTGGATGAGCGCCGGGGAATTCTCCACATTCGCCGCCATTTGGCTGCAACTCCGCTGTTTAAAGGTATTGCAGACTTCAAGCAGACACGCGTTGCCATGCTACGTGCGGAAACAGTGGAAGCATTATTCGACATTCTGGATTCTATCCCCGACAAATTTCATACAGGATACGGATTTCAAAGCGACTCTCAAGTGTCAGAATCGACCGATTGTTGATATAATAACAGTGTGAATCCGCACACAGTGTCAATTTTAAAACAAAAAGTAGCAAATTTGCAATAAAATGTAATTACAAACTCTTGCGTATTCAGTAAATATACTTTATATTTGCAGTGAGTTTTTTTCATAGTATTTTAGATCTAAGGTTAACAAAGTCTTTGCAGAGAGGGAATCGAGAGACTGTTTCACTGGAAAGCAACAAAAAAGCCGCATCCATTTTTATTATAGGGAGTGCGGCTTTTTTGTGGGTTTGAACGAACATAAAGAAAGCCCGTTGCCAATGGCAACGGGCTTTTCCATATACATATATATAATGTATTAGTCTTGTAACTTAGCAGAGATGAACTCGCGGTTCAAGCGAGCGATGTTGCTAACGGAGATGTTCTTCGGACATTCCATTTCGCAAGCGCGAGTGTTCGTACAGTTACCAAAGCCCAGTTCATCCATCTTAGCAACCATTGCTTTTGCACGGCGAGCAGCTTCCACCTTACCCTGAGGCAAAAGAGCCAGCTGGCTAACCTTTGCAGAGACGAACAGCATAGCTGAACCGTTCTTACAAGCAGCAGCACAAGCACCACAGCCGATACAAGCAGCAGCATCCATAGCCAAATCCGCATCAGCCTTAGAAATAGGAATTGCATTAGCATCAGGAACCCCACCTGTGTTTACAGAAACGAAACCACCTGCCTGGATAATCTTATCATAAGCATAACGGTCTACCATCAAGTCGCGGATTACCGGGAAACCGGCAGAACGCCACGGCTCGATCGTAATCGTCTCACCATCATTAAAACGACGCATATAGAGCTGACAGGTTGTTGCACCTGTTGCCGGTCCGTGCGGATGTCCGTTTACATACAATGAACACATACCGCAGATACCTTCACGGCAGTCGTGGTCGAATACGATAGGTTCTTTGCCTTCGCTAACCAAACGTTCATTCAAAATGTCTAACATTTCCAAGAAAGAAACACTCTGATTGATTTTGTCGATTTGGTAAGTCTCAAACTGTCCTTTATCTTTCGGACCTTTCTGACGCCAAACTTTAAGTGTTACCTTTATATCTTTATCCATGATTCTAATTTTTGTGATTGATGATTATTACTTCTTGTAGTTACGTGTTTGAGGAACAACGAACTGATAGTTCAAATCTTCCTTCAGCATAACCGGGTCTTTGTCTTCACCCTGGTATTCCCAACAAGAGACGTACATGAACTTATCGTCATGACGCATAGCTTCGCCTTCTTCGGTCTGATGTTCCGTACGGAAGTGGCCACCACAAGATTCTGCACGGTCTAACGCATCGTGTGCCATCAATGCACCGATTTCGATAAAGTCAGCCAAACGCAATGCCTTGTCCAATTCCACGTTCAAGCTATTGGCCTCACCCGGAATGAATACATTGCTCCAGAATTCCTTCTTCAGGTCTTTCAACATTTGGATAGCTTCTTTCAAGCCTTCCGCGTCGCGTGCCATACCGACGTGTTCCCACATGATATGTCCCAGCTTACGATGGATAGAATCGACAGTTTCTTTACCCTTCACGTTCATCAACTTCGCGATACGGGCGTTAATAGCCTTTTCTGCTTCCACAAATTCAGGCAGGTCAGTGCTGAAGCGCGGAACCTGGATCTGGTCAGACAGATAGTTCTGGATGGTATAAGGCAATACAAAGTAACCATCGGCCAATCCCTGCATCAAAGCAGAAGCACCCAGACGGTTAGCGCCGTGGTCAGAGAAGTTAGCTTCACCAATTGCGAACAGCCCCGGAATAGAAGTCATCAATTCATAGTCTACCCACAAACCACCCATTGAGTAGTGCAATGCAGGATAAATCATCATCGGAGTTTCGTACGGATCATCGTTCGTGATCTCTTCGTACATATCGAACAGGTTACCATATTTCTGTTTAACTACTTCCTTACCCAGACGGTTGATAGCGTCGGAGAAATCCAGGAATACAGCCAAGCCCGTGCTATTTACACCGAAACCGGCATCACAACGTTCTTTAGCGGCACGTGAAGCCACATCACGAGGAACCAAGTTACCGAATGCCGGATAACGACGTTCCAGATAGTAGTCGCGATCTGCTTCAGGAATATCCTTACCTTTTTTTGTTCCGGCCTGCAATGCCTTCGCATCTTCCAGTTTCTTCGGAACCCAGATGCGACCATCGTTACGCAGTGATTCAGACATCAAAGTCAGCTTAGACTGGAAGTCACCTTTCACCGGCACACAAGTCGGGTGGATCTGCACCATACAAGGGTTAGCAAAGTAAGCCCCTTTCTTGTAGCACTGCCATGCAGCAGAACCGTTAGACGCCATCGCGTTAGTAGACAAGAAGAATGTATTTACATAACCACCTGTCGCAACAACGACTGCGTGAGCGGCAAAACGTTCGATCTTACCGGTAATCAAATTACGGGCAATAATACCGCGAGCACGTCCGTCAACCTTCACAACATCCAGCATTTCATGGCGTGTGTACATCTTCACCTTTCCCAAACCAATCTGACGGCTCAATGCAGAGTAAGCACCCAATAGCAGCTGTTGTCCGGTCTGACCACGGGCATAGAACGTACGGGATACCTGAGCACCACCGAATGAGCGGTTATCCAACAGACCACCATATTCGCGAGCGAATGGTACACCCTGTGCCACACACTGGTCGATAATAGAGTTTGACACTTCAGCCAGACGATAGACGTTTGCTTCGCGGGCACGGTAGTCACCACCTTTGATTGTATCGTAGAACAGACGATAAACCGAGTCACCATCATTCTGATAATTCTTTGCCGCATTGATACCGCCCTGTGCAGCGATAGAGTGTGCACGACGGGGAGAGTCCTGAATACAGAAATTCAATACATTGAATCCCATTTCAGCCAGAGAGGCAGCAGCAGAAGCACCCGCCAGACCAGTACCTACTACAATTATGTCCAAACGACGTTTGTTTGCGGGATTCACCAATTTCTGGTGATTTTTATAATTTGTCCACTTCTCAGCCAACGGGCCTTGAGGAATTTTAGAATCTATTTGAGTCATAATGTTTTATTTTCAAATTGAAAAAATAATATCCGAAATTAAGCACCTACACCGTTCAGGTAGAAGATAACTGTGATAACAGCGAATAAGCCACAAATAATAGTGGCAACCCATTTAGAGATACATTCCCAACGGCTTAACCAAACGGTATTGTTCCAGCCAATTGTGTGAATCGCAGACCAGAAACCGTGAGTCAGGTGAAACCACAGAGCAACGAACCAGATCAGATACAACACCGTATTCACGACATTGCCCTGGAAGTAGAAATTGATAAACGCTGCACCATCCTGCGGATGAATGTCACCATGAATACCTGCCAGTTCGGCAAACATCATGTTGTACCAGAACTGAGTAAAGTGCAGAACCATGAACAGGATAACGATCACACCCAAAACAAACATGTTCTGAGAAGCCCATTCAACACCTTTCGGACGAGCGTTGATGGCATAACGGTCGTTACCGCGAGCCTTACGATTCTGCAGAGTCAAGATAATAGCATACACGAAGTGCACGACTACACCTGCAGCCAACACCAATGTACCGAGCAAAGCATACCAGTTAGAACCCAGCAAACCGCAAATCACGTTATACGCTTCACCAGAAAATACTGCCGCAATGTTCATACATAAGTGGAACACCAAGAACAGAATGAGAAAAAGACCTGATATACTCATTATCAGCTTCTTCCCGATAGAAGAATTAAGTAACCACATAAGATAATAATTTAAGTTATTTAATTGTATTTAGAAATTTCTTCCAATCTATGGTTATTATCGTGCAAAGGTATGCTAAATCCCCATATCACGCAAACGATTAAAGAAATATTTCATCAATTAGAACGCTGCTTGCTGGCTGGTTTTATTTTCATCAGATATCACAAACGGATTGTACGAAACGAAAAAATTTCGTTTTTTTGTAGCCGATACAGGCAAGGTCTTGCCGGATAACTGATTATTATTTAATTGTCATATTATGAAAACTGCTATTTTTTCTATTGGTGTTTTTTTGATTTCTCTGTTCTTAGGCTCTTGTCAGCCTTCCGAAACATCCTGTTCCGTCGTCGACACGGGGAAAGCCTTGGACTATAAGATAGGAAATAAACTGTTGTTCTCTTACAACTATACCACGGTTTACCCAGCCCCTGGCGTTGACTCGGTCTATAAACGCAGCGGTTTCATCCATCCTTTGAAGACATTGGGAGGCGAAGTGATGACCAATTGTTCTCCCGCCGACCATTACCATCATTTCGGTTTGTGGTATGCCTGGACGAAAACCACGTTTGAAGGAAACGAGATCGACTTCTGGAATCTCCACAAAAAACAAGGAACAGTTCGCTTCCGCAACTTCGAGCACGTATCCGACAACGGTTTTGTTGCGACACTGGACCATGTGGTCTACCCCGATTCTCCCGCAGAAAAAGTAGCAATGAACGAACGCCTGGAGATCAACATCGGGACAACATCCTTACCAGGTTATTACATCGACTATCATACCACTATCCGCCTCGCCAGCCCCAGCCCGATCACCATGGAAGCTTACCGTTATGGCGGCATATGCATCCGTACGCGCGAAGACTGGAACGATCAGACAGCCGAAATGCTCACCTCGGAAGGCCTTTCCCGCGACGAAGCTGACGGTTCGAGAGCCCGTTGGTGCTATTACCAAGGGAAAGCCGGAAACGAAAAGGCCTGTATCCTAATCGTTGCCTCCCCTTCCAACCTGAACTATCCTGAGCCTTTACGCGTATGGGACAAAACTGTCAACAAGCCTGCCGGTGACGTCATGTGGAATTTCTCACCGACCAAGCAGAAGGCATTCACCTTGGAACCCGGTAAAGAACTGAGCCTGTCTTACCGCATTTATGTATTGGACAAGAACATCAACGCTACTACGGCAGAAGTGCTGTCCGATTTCGAACGTGATTGAATTTCTACTAAAACAAACTGACAATTTGCAGGGCAAGGTAAACAAGAAAAGGGAAAAGGGCTTGTTCTCCTATATCATCAAAGACAAGGCTCTTTTATGTAAATACAGCTACAAATCAATGAAAAACACGTAATAAAACTTGCCCAACACCCCCATGTGCCCGCCCCCGACACCCGGATCTATAAGAGCGTAAGATCCGGGTGTCGGGGGCG